>Ga0209637_1000099_pt1 | contig 39143 bp, 35 predicted proteins | sample OlaalgELextract3_2_FD_187379 | JGI IMG/M metagenome (GOLD analysis project Ga0209637, IMG submission 187379) | Olavius algarvensis symbiont microbial communities from Tuscany, Italy - Type G ELBA extract 3 (SPAdes) (version 2) | ecosystem: Host-associated > Annelida > Digestive system >... | reverse complement strand
GTGGGTTTTGGACAGCATCCACTTTAAAAGGCATAACCTGATTTCGAAATCACCAATTTCGCGTTTATAACTGCCTGTTATTATTAAAGGCAGTATTTGATTTTCAATTTATTTTGGACAGCAATGACTGTAATCATAAAAAGGTATTTCATCAAGATCATGAATAAAGTCATATTTAAATGACTCTTGGCATGCTATTTTATTGCTTGTAATCCATGATTGATGAGTTCTAAGAAACTGTCTTTTGTCATTTGCCGCTACAAGTTCTAATAAAGGTTTTTCTCCTTCACCGAAACAAAGAGCATCAAAAGATGTGCTCTCTTTAAAGATCCTTTTATACATGTTGGTTGGTACGCCTCCACCCGCAATAACCAGGGACTTCGGAAACATATCTCGCATTACATCAGCAATATCTATCATATTGAAGTATCCTGTTGTGAATAATGTGGATATTCCTATTATATCTGGTACATATTGATCCCAATCATTTGCGGCAAGAAACTCACGATACAATGAAACAAAAGAATTGTATTTAAATATATCTAGCTTATTAAGAAGAATATTAAAGTCGATCAGCTTTATCTCTACCTCAGCGTGCTTTTTTAAATAAGCACTCAACGAGATTATGCCTATAGGCATATCTGTAATCGGACTGCCATACCTGCCGGATTTTTTCACCGTCACACGTTCATTAAATCCAGGACTAACAAATCTATCATAGGTCAAACTCGGTGGAATTATAAACAATATTTTCTCCATTTACTTCACTGTCCCTTCAATAGTTTTTAAATCATCTTCCCGATAGTGCGATCCTTTGCTTTCCTTTCGAGCAAGGGAGTTTTTCGTGACAAGATTCGCTGTGATAATTAAATTGCGTACTTTATAGTATCTCTCGAAATTAGCAGGAACGTGGAATTCTAGATCTCTGAGTTGGTCGGCACAGGTCTTAACTATTTTTTTGCATTTCTTCAGGCCTTTGTTGCTGCGCAGAATCCCGGCATATTGGCCCATAGCCTCTTTCACTCTGCTCTCGATAGCCGCAAGCGCATGCAGAACGTCATCATCCAGCTTAAGCCGATCGATACGGTCTGTTTCATCTTTGCCGATAACCCGCGCCGGCATTCCGTTCAGTCTTTTCGCCCGTTGGGCTGCAAACTGCCCTGCCCGCTTTCCGAAGACCTGGGTGGCCGTCATCATCGTGCCGCCGATACGATCTGCTCCGTAGGCTCCGGTGGCAGCCTCGCCGGCCGCATACAATCCCGGCACCGTGGATTCACCCCTTTCATTGATCTTTACGCCGCCGTTAAATGCATGGGCAAAATGGACAACTTCGAACGTGTTATTTTTCATTTCGTCATCCAGCCAATATAATGTTTTGTGCAACCGCCGGGCCCTGGCAACAGCAATATCTACCGAACCTGACGAGTCGCGACAGCTAAAGGGCATATGCTTTTGTCTTGCTTTTAATGACTCCAGCCGTTGGCCATTATCCGGCATGTAATGTTTCAGGATGTCGCCGCCTGAGGAATTAACGATTTTATTCGGCAGATCCAATTTTCCAGTTGGCAAAAATTTCCGGGACCCATTATGTTTAAGCCCCATTGCAAACTGGACAAATTCCATGTTTTTTAGTTCGGCGCCGGCAAGATATGCCAGCGCATACCCATCACCGAAGCCTCCACCGCAACCCATATGGTCCTTATAAATGCCACTTCCGCCACCGGTGGCCAGTATGGTGGATTTGGCGCTGATTTGTACGAATGTTCCGGAATTTTTTATAATCCATGCTCCCAAGCAGATGCCCTCACCCAGAATCAGTTCGGTTGCCGATCCTGTCACAACTCTGACAGGCCAACGACGGAGAATTGACAAAAAAGTCTGTCGAATATTGGCTATATCGCTGGTTAGAAAAGCCCTTTCGGTTTCGCTGAAACAGCCCCTTGCCCGGATATAGTTTCCATCATGGCCTCTTTTGAATTTGAGACCATAGGAAATTAAATCTTCGATTCGGGGTCCGGATTCTTCAACTAGAATGCGAACCAATTTGGAATCGCTTTGGCCCAACCCGACCTGGATAATATCACCATAAAAATCCTCGAGCTTTTCTGCGGTGCGCTCGGCATCGACCAACCCCTGAATGCCCCATCCCTTGGAGATCTCTGAAAAGGTCGACCCGCCGTACGTGACATCGTCGGCCGCAACCATGACAACGTCGGCATTGTTCTTACAGGCGGCAATCGCTGCCCGAATGCCCGCTGCGCCGGCCCCGATAATTAAGACATCGGTTGTTATTGATTCCATCATAGTGCGACTCGATCGGCAATGGATCACCGCATCCAATTTGCGTCCCTGTTTCTTGAAATAAGCAATACTCATACCAAAAAACCACGCCGAGGGCGTGGCTTTGGGTAATAATTCCTGAAATTTAGCGCAACAACAATCACTGCAAGTCAATAGCGGTAACTTGATCTCGAACTTCAATTAGGATCGATCATACCCATCAGCTGCGCACGCACCGCAAGTTCTGTCATCAACCATCATCTGCCTGCTCCTTTCCCATGAAAAAGATGCCGTCTTCGATCCACAGATTGTGGTAGGCCCGCCAGGAATCCGCCTCTTCCTGGGCGATAATGTGCTCCACGCAAACGGTGAACGGGCGCGGGTATTTGGCCCGGACGCTTTGGCCTAGCGCGTAGATTTCATGCTTGCCCAGTTCAGTGACTGTCTCGCTGAAGTCAAAATGTGCGGTCTGCCGCACCAGTGCCGGGCGGGAGCGGATGAGCCAATTGTTGTCCAACTGCTCCCGACGTCGAACCTTGAAATTGCATTTCTCGTGCACCCGATAATAGTAGAGCTTTTCCCTGATGAAGCATACCTTTTCCGGCCCGGCAAGTTCGACCATGGGCAGATACAGGGCCAGATCGCCGGCGGCCCGGAAATAATCGCCGTGCGCATCACGAAAGGTGTCGTCCTCCAGTAGCCTGAAGAGATAGCCTTTAAAGGATCGTAAATGCGAGAAGCGCCAGGACTGTCGCCGCACGGGAACGGTCGTCAGGATGTCCCCACCGAATGAATAATTCTGGCCCTGGATGTCTTCATCAGTGTAGACGAGGTCGTATCCCTGGCAGTGTTTTTGCCAAAGTTTTTCCAGGCAGTTTGGGCGAATCCAGTCGTCGCCGTCTAAGATTGCCACCACATCGCTCGGTCCGAGGACCAGGCTGCGGAGTGCGGTCAGGGTGTTGCCCATGAGGTATTGCCGTTCCGGGGACCTGCAAAGACTGATGCGGGGATCGTCCAGATAGGGCCGTACGCCCTCAGCCGTGGCGTCCGTGGATGCATCGCTGGCCACAAGGGCCGTCCAATTGGTGAAAGTCTGGGCCAGCAATGAATCGAGACATTGATCGATGTATTGCTCACAATTGTAACAAGGGATGACCACCACAAACTTTTCGGGATACAGTGTGCTCCTCACTACATTCCCCATTTAATTTGTGCGGTTTTGCTTGCATCTGCCTGGCAGATAATATTCCACAAACTGTTAATGCTCTTCTCCAGACTAAAGTGGCTAACCATATGCTGCCTAGCTTTTCGCCCCATACTTTCTGCCAGCGCCGGGTTTCTGCCAAGGAGGACCATTTTATCAGCCATGGCCGCCACATCTCCCTCAGCTACCAGAAATCCAGTCATACCTTCTATAATTACATCAGGGATCCCTGCATGCTTGGTGCTTACAACGGCTAATCCGGTCGCACAGGCTTCCAGGATTGAATTAGGTGTTCCTTCGCAATCACCATTGATAGCTCGCCGCGAGTGTTGAACAAAAGCTCTGGAATCTCTGAGAACCGCAGCAACCTCTTTGGGATTCAATGTTCCTGGAAATGTCACCACCTTTTCAAGACCCAGCTTGGAAGCCAATCGTTTGCATGTCTCAAGCAGGTGTCCGTCACCTGCCATAATCAGTCGCGCATCAGGTACTTGTGAAAGAGTTTGTGAAAAGGCCTGAAGTGTCAGCTCCGGCGCCTTCTTTTCTACGAACCGCCCGACGGCTGCAAAGATCGGCGGCACTTTTCCGGCATGTGCGGGTTGAAACTGATCGATATCAACGCCATACACATTGTAGTGGACCTTCGCGACGGGTGCTCCGAAATCAATAAGCTTATCGCACATTTCGCGGGAAACCCCTATAAAAGCATCTGCATGCTTAAAAATTCGATCATAGCCTCCCCGATATTTCTTCAAGACCCTGTCAATTGATACATCGTATCCGTGAAAGTGTACGACAAGCGATGCCCCAGCCATAATGCAAGCGTTGAGTACAGCCACACCCGTTGGCCCAAACTCAGCTAAAACGGTTTGAATTCGGTGCTTTCTGAAGTAGCGCGCCAGGGCAGTGGTTCGAATACGAGCGATTAACCTGCCCAACCCAATGGGTTCGGGCAGGTACTCTCGGTTGTGGGACAATAGGCTATTGAACACTAGATGCATCAAGCGCCCCAGGAGCGGTATGTGGCCGTCCGTATCATAATGGGGCATGTGCCCACCATATAATACGCGCAAATAAGCAGGAAGCCCTTCGATGTGTTGGAGGATAAAGGTTTCGCACCGAGCCGTTGGATACGGGTGAATGATGCATAACCGCAGGGGATTATTGGAAGGAAAGTTGAAAGGTGTCATTTCCCAGTATCCTTCTTAGGGGCACAGAACAAGGCGGAAATCCTTTGCAGCTCCATAAACTCTGGCTGACAACCAACCATAGCTAACGCCCGGTATTCGCATCCACCAGCCTGACAATTTTTTCAGCTATGGTTTTATAGCTAAACTTATTGATTAACTGTTTCCTTTGCTCTCTATTTACTGTGATCCGATTTCTCAGGTTAGAGTCATTTACTAATAGATTAATGGCATGTTTTAATTCTACAGTATCTCTATTTATCACATATGCATTTTTCATATGCTCTGCGAATGCCTGGGTGCCATATTTTGTGCAAATCACCGGAACTCCGGCCATGATAGCTTCAAACGCGGTGTTGCCCCAACCGGCATTCTTATCCTCGAAATAAATAAACAGATCCGAATGATTATAGATGTCACCCATCCTCTTAAACGGCACATTAAATTCTATTTTAATGCGTAAATTGGTATTTAGATTCACACTCCTCGAAGCAAAAGCATACATATTTACGCTGTCGATATTATGCATTCGCTCCAATGCCAGCACGATTTCGGAACTCCCCTTCCATCGCGTGGCAGAGGCATTAAAGAGAATACTTACCTTGCGACTTCTTTTCCTTTCGTCCACGGCCTTGACAATGTCATCGTAACCGCCGATTAAATCAAAGTATTTTGATTTCTCTGGTACTCGATAGACAACCGGACAGTGCGAATTGTTTCCGAAAATCCAAAATCTATCGATCCCTTGAAAATGATCTATCCATTGCTGATATCCTGAGGTATATTGGTCATCCTTCAGGTGCAGGATATAAATTGCTTTATTTTTTGATCTGATATCACTGAAATCCGATAGGGAAGTAAAGAGAGGATTCATACATACGGCAAGGTCATAGGTTTTTTGCTTTCCGCTGCTCAGAGGGATTATATGCGGTGAAATCTCTTGCGCTTTTTCTGAGAACCAATCGTCCGGCACAACCACGTCAGTTTTAACCTCAAGATTATTCAACTCTCTCGCTAGACATATCACTCTCCTATTCCCGCCTGTCAGGGAAAGGCACGGTGAAAAGATACAGCACCGTCTAATTGATTCCGTTATCAAAATTCTAAAAAACGTCCTGTGAGAAAGTGCTCAATATATCGCGGGCTCTCCTAATCCAAGTGAACGGCAATACGTCTTTATAGGCATTCCGGGCCAGATCCCTTGCAAGCTTAACATCCGACTTTAAAGTCAAAATACATTCGCGCATTGATTGGCTGTCATCCGGGTCCGCAAACAAACAGCTTCGGCCGTTTTCCAAGTGTTGCCGGATTGAAATCAAATCAGAGGCAATAATTGGCCTATTGGATGCCATATACTCGAATAGTTTCAAGGGAGACATCCATTCTGCAGTTTCGCAATTCCGTGAATAGGGCAACAGCAAAATGTTACTTGCTTTTAGATATTGTGCGATATCGGAATTCACAACAAAACCCACGAATTTAACATTCGATATTTTGCGAGCCTCATGGATTCTTTTCTCAACGTCTTTTTCCCATCCGCCAACAATAAGAAAAGTAACTTCGGGACAAAGTTTGGCGGTTTCGAATATTGTCCGGATGCCTCGATTGGGGTATAGATGTCCGCAATAGGTTGCCATAAATGCATCTTTGCGCAATCCCAATTTCTCCCGCAGGCCATTCGGATCTTTTTCGAAATTAAAGGCCTCGACATCTACAGCATCCGGCCACACTAAGATTTTGTTCTCCCCAAGCCCTTGTCTGATATACATTTCCCTTAGAACACTTGATATGGTAACGACACCCAACAGGCTGTCTCTATTCTTTACTGCAAGAACACGTTTAAAGTTTCCGTTGCTCGGTTCGATGTGGGTTTCTATAATCGTCGGCAGCCCATTATTCACGCAGATTCTGCCGGCATTCTCAGATCTGGTATAGATCACTGATGGCCTGAGGGATTGAGCATAATCGGCCGCAGCTTCATCAAACTTCGGATACCTTACCGCATCATATATATTTTCAAACGGCGCTTCCTCTAGAGGAATTTGAACAATCTTGAAGTTGTTTCTTACCCCATACCATTTATTGAAATCAAATCGTTTTCTGCTGATAAGGGACGGATGGATTTGGGTGACCAACTCAAAATCCCGGCATACCGTTCCAAATGCTTCCGCCATTTTCATTGCCTGGAATGTATGGGCCCATTTCGATGGTATGTTGCCTTGTGAAATATATATGAGCTTCATGATTTTTTAGCGAAGCAATCGGTGGATGTGAGCTGGGTAACTTCTTCCAAGGAATGCGTATCAAATATGTTGAAGGCGGTTTTCTCCAATGCTGATCTTAGGGTGTCGGCGGAGAAATAGTTGACGTGCTCCCAGGGGTTTACATTCTTATTTGATTTTGACTTCAGTATTAAATTTCCTTGGTTATCATATTGAAACATATTGGAAGCGTTGGGAACGTTTACATATAGAAATCCGGCATCAGTTAAAACTGAGCGCAAGAAATAAAGTGTTTCAAGGAAATCCGGATCGTGCTCTAAAAACTGGTAAGCAATTATGAGGTTGTACGGCGCATTCTTTTCAATAAGTTCATGTGAGGACAATACGTTTATGCCACGGGTGCGAATCCAGTTGAGCCGTTTTGCGGATATATCAAAGCCGTATGAATTCTTGTAGCCGCACGTTTTCATCATGCAAAGCAGATCTCCCCAGCCACAACCGTAATCGAGCACTTTGATTTCCATCTCTCTTAGCAGGGGTTTGATGGTATCAAACACACCTCTGAACTCACGTTGCTTTCCTGCCGTTTTTGTTTTGTTAAAGCTTTTCTTCCAGTCAATTACCTTTTCATAGAGGTAAATGTTTAATTTATTAGTTAAGGTATATTCAGAATAGATAAAACTGCACTTGCGGCATGACACAATTGATCGGTAATCTTGCACCTGCTGCACGAGCCTTTGAAGATGGCCACTATCATATGTTGAATTGGTATTGATGAAATTGCTCAAAGGCACGATCAGCTTTTGTTCACTGCCGGCACTTAAGCACAGCGGGCAACATAATCGGTTTTTTATCAATTATTCCACATTTCATTCCAAATCGTGAATACATATAAAAGAAAAATTCTTGAGACATGGTTGGCCAATGGCTGTTTCAATAAATTTTCGATGGCATGGGGTTGAAAAATTCCCATCGGTCGAATTGTACCGTCCATAATTTTCTCATGATAATTAATAGTCTTTAAATAATTAACAAGCGGTAGGCTGAATCCACGTTTTTCTTTTTCGATAACTTCCGGTCCGAAAAAATTCGCCAACATTTTTTTTAAGAGAAATTTTTTGCTATTTTGAAAGAAATACGAGCCGGGACAAATCCCCATTACTTGTTTTACCAGAACATGATCTAATAGCGGCACACGAATTTCCAAAGAGTTTGCCATGCTGGCACGATCGACTTTCGTTAGGATATCATCCGGCAAATAAGTCGCAAAATCCAGCAGTTGAAATTCCTTTATATCCAGTTGCGATTTTTGAGAAATAAGCCCCCAAAACGAATTTTTTCTGCGTTTGATCATGGGCAGAAATTTCGAATCGAAAATGCTTTCGAATTTATTATTCAGAAAAAATGGATACGGTGTCGAGGCGTAGTTCTCAAATAGGAGGCAGCGCCGATTGCCATTCGGGTTTTTTCCGAGTTGCTGAAGTATGTTGGTGTACCAATTGTAACCGCCAAACACTTCGTCGCCGCCGTCACCGGACAGGATGACTTTAAAACCGTGCTTTTTGGCTGCTGCGCGAGACAAGAGATAGGTGGGAATGAGGGAGGAGTCTCCAAAGGGTTCGTCAAAAAAATACGTTAATTCCTGCAAAAGCCGAACAGCAGTGTCGTCAACGAACAATTCGTAAAGCTCAAGATTGCAGGCATCAGCGACTATTTTGGCATCTTTAACTTCACTGCCCCGTGGATCATTTTTAAACTCAACCGAGAGGGCCGTAATGTCTTTTTTTAAGACACTTTCGGCATAGGCCAATGCGGAAGAATCTAATCCACCGCTCAAGAATAGTCCGACCTCAACATCAGCGTAATTTTGTAGGCGCACACTTTCAAGCAGTGTACGCCTCGTATTTTCCACGAGAACTCCAGGATCTACCTGTTGGTCATGCCGGACAATTTTAAAATATCGATGCGTTGTCAGGAGCCCGTTTTCAAATGTTGCATAATGACCGGGCAAAAGTTTTCTTACGGGCTGCCAAATGGACAAGGGTGCAGGAATATAGCCAAAAAGGAAAAAAGCAGCAAGCGCGTTATCATCAATTTTTCTCAGTGGCATACCACTTTTTAATATTGCCTTAATTTCTGAAGCGATTATGATGTTTTTTTCATAAATAGCGTAATATAATGGCTTAACTCCAAAGTGATCACGGGCAAAGAAGAATAAATCGCGTTCCTTATCATAAATAATAAATGCAAAAATTCCTCTGACCTTTTCTAAAAAATTAAACCCCCACTCTTCATAGCCATGAATCATTACCTCTGTATCGGTATTTGAAACAAATGTATGCCCTCGATCTGACAATTGATAGCGAAGAGACTTGAAGTTATAGATTTCTCCATTAAAGCTTATACATATTGATCCGCCCTCGTTGTATAATGGCTGATCTCCTTTTTCAGAGAGGTCGATAATTGCAAGACGTCGATGCCCAAGGGCGACGGTACGATTGCATAAATAGTCAGCACCTCTTCCATCAGGTCCACGGTGCTGCAACGTATCGACCATATTTTCAAAGATAGCCTTATTTATCCTTTGGGAACTATTTTTTTGAGCAACGATTCCACACATAGTTCATACAAGATTCAGGTATTTAATTTACACTTATAGCATTCCGGGTCCGGCTACTCGCCTATAATGATGTTTCGTCTGATCGATCGCAGTTTGGGATTATTTCTTATTTTTTTGATTTCAAGGTCGTAAATAAAAGATAACAGGCGCCGGATTGATCTATACGTTTTTATCACTAAGAATATTTTCCAAGATGCCAGTTCGATAAAGCGATTGCCAAAGATTAATTAGCCCCTTTCAAACCAAAGAAAGGAGGTATCTATACAAGATTGGTCGCCCATCGCGATACTCGTCTTTCAACCTCTGAAATGTCAAATTGATCGTGTTCATAGTAGTATACTTTTTTAGAAAATTCTGCATTTTTTTTTGGATAATCTTTAACCTCATCACTTCTGGTTGATTGTTGATTCGTCAGTGGTTTTTCAGCACCTTGATATCTATAATTTAAAGGTTGCCTGATAAATTCTCTGCCGGGTGGGTCAGGAAGTTCAATGATACCTTCACAGGCATTGGTAATCAAGTCGACTAAATTTAAGATTGGATCTTTCTTCAGCATCATGTTATTTTCTGCCCATCGGTGAAGCGTCTTCCAATTTGTATTTGGGTACGAAACCGTTAGAGCATCTATGAATTCTGGAAGCGTCCTGAGCCCTGGCACAAAATCGTACCAATCCATGCGAAGATAAGAAGGAATGGTGATGGGTTCCATCATATAGACGGATTTTTGCGCAATTGCCGCTTCAATCAAACAGGTACTGATAGAAGAAACAACCGCATCACTGGCTAGAATCCATTCTCGCACGCTGCCTGCTTTAATAAACCGAAGATTCGCGGGTATTTCTCCAGCAAGTTGTTTACATGCGTCTATAAAGCTCTTCTTTAAAGTGACCGGACGGGGACGTATAATAATTTCTGCCACTTCCAGTTTGGCGAGTTCAGTCCACCACTTAATTACCCGCTTAAAGGAAGCTCTATCGAATTCCTGATAGTTGTAGGTTTCTGATTTTCCGGCACCACGATTAATATAGGAACGAAGCTTGGCATCCGGCAAGAAGGCGGCCTTGTAGTTTTCAGGTATTAATATCCAGGGTTTATCCGGGTTAAGGTTATGTTTTTTTGCAAGAATTGATTTAGACGGATAATAATGGGCATAGGGAGGCCGATAGAGTGAATAGACCGGGTTGCCTTTAATCCTTATATTTCCCTTTGATACGCCATGCTTTATAAGGAAATTCGAATGAAAGGCTCCCCAGGCAAGATGTAGAACATGTTTGCAGGAAAATTCGTCTTCGGGGGTCCGGTAGGCTTCATTAAAAGAGTGGTAAAGTTGCTCGTAAGCTAAATCCACAAAATAAGAACGATAGTACATGTTTAGTATTTGTAAAAGATTTTTACAATTTCTACCGCTGAAACTAACGGGAAGCAGGACAATTTTCGGGTCCCACCTAGATAAGGTTTCGGGTAAATCAAAAATATAGGAAGCAATTTCCATTCGAAAACCAGAGCATTTTTCAACCATATATTTTAGTAAACAGGCAATATCAAGCTCACGAGCCACATGTTCAACAAACACCAGAATATCTATGCGCTCTTTTTTCACTGCTCTTTTTTCCTTGTATCGAATAACAAAATAATACCGCTGTCCTTTTCAAGGTCAAAGAAACCCTGAACAAACAAAATCTATGCATAAATACAATATGCCTCTGCACTATTCAACAAGATAACGGTACGGATTGGTTCCAATCTTAAGCAAATGTAGAGGAATCTGTTGGAGTAGGTGATAAGGTAGGTTAATAGTGCGTAGCGGATCACTTAGTCGAATGAAATGGCCTCCAAACAGATTAATCCAATCACGGCGATTCAATTTGCATCGAATAAAGCTTTCACTTGAACCGTTGAACAAGAAACGGCCTACGGAATTTCCAAACCGTTTCTTCAACTGGACAGATGGTGAGAGTGAATTCTGAAGAAATCGGAATTTCTCATAGTAGATTTTTCTGTTGTCTATGCCCCCCATCTCATGTTTTATCTTCTTGTGCCAATCGACCCCTTCTGACCATTCCCTATGATGAAGGATGCTGATGCGCTTGGTCATAACGACCTTATTGCCGGTACACAGCACCGAGGCTGTAAGGTCTGGATCGATCATATATGAACGATAGCCCTCGTTGAAATAACCTACAGACATTAGCAAGTCCATTGGAAGAACGCCGTGATTGCAGTTCAAAACGCCATACGTGGATAATGACCCCATGTACGGCTCTGTTTTCCCCGGCCCCACAGTATCCTTCATCTTGAGGCCAACCATGCCAATCTCAGGGTCTGCCTCTAAGATGGAAACCGCCAAATCCAGGCTTCCAGGTACAATCTCCGTATCATCGCTGAGCCAGCACGTATATTTGCTTTCAACCTGCCTCCACACCAGGTTATAGGAAAGCGCTGTCCCAAAAAGTTCACCCTGGTATACTGGAGTGATGCCTTGATGCGAATTCAGGTATTCAATGGTTCCATCCGTGGAACCACCATCAATCACTATAATTTCATGTGAGCAGTGTGTGCCTGTAGCAATCGAATTTATAGTTCGCTTTAGCAATTCTAACCTATTATTGGTCGCTACAAGAATCACAAGGTAATCGTTACGTACATTCAGCATCAATTTATACCAAAGACATCATATTTGAGTATTATCCAACTTACACTTCCAAAGCTCATCCAACCGTATCACATTCGGTGCACCGCTAACAGTACAGGCAACAGGGATGCAATGGGTATTAGCTTTCCTTCCAAGTTCGTTGTAACTTAAGCACCAAACAAATCTGTTCCATCGGTAACACAGCAGTGCGAACACGGCTCATGGACCCGCATGTCAACTTTTCCCGCCTGATGGTATTCCTATCCCAAAGTATCGTACCCTCTCGGAAAATCTTGAAGGCTCAAGTATTCTCCAGCAGTCAATTATAATTGTAGGGTTCTGAATGATATAACTATCATCTATTGATTTAAATTCCTTATCCGGAGTAGTAATAATACAGAGAGATGAATTTGACAAACAATTCCTCACCGATGAGGCATAGAGAATATCCTCACCAAAATGATTTCTGGTATTGTCCATCGCCAGTGGATCATAGACTATCACCTCAAGATCTCTTTTTATCAACTCTTCAATGAGTTTTTTAGCAGCAGATTCCTCGATCTCCGGAGTGTTTGGTTTATAAGCAAGACCGAGGATTGAAACCACATTATTATTACTGTTCGAAATATGTTCCCCTACCTGATGCAAAAGGTGATTAGTCTGGAATTCGTTTACACTATCTGTAGACTTTGCAAGCATGGCATCAACACCATACTTAGCTGCAAATGCTAAAAATGCATTATTGTCCCTGGGAAAACAAGGTCCTCCATAACCCAAAGCCCCCTGAAGATAGTGGGGAGAAATCCTCTTATCTGCACCTAATGCCTTTGTAATATCATCTATATTTGCTCCAGGAACAGCCTCACAGATATTAGCAAGGGTATTGGCAAAGCTTATCTTCATGGTAACATAGGAATTTAAGCTTATTTTCATGATCTCAGCGCTAATAAGTGACATTCGTGCCATATAGGGGGCATTTTCGCAACAAGCTTTATATACTGCTTCAAGTCGATCCCCCGCCCTTTGGTCGCTCTCGCCGATTAAGATTAAGTCGGGATTCAAAAAGTCACTAATAACGCTTCCTAACGCAATAAATTCAGGACTATAGCACACTCCAAAATCCCTGTTCAGTTTTTTGCCTGAAACAGATTCGATCAAAGGGATTAGATTATCTTCCGAACTTCCCGGAGATACGGTAGATGTAATGACAAACAGGTGGTATTCCTTTCCAGCCTTCTTTAGGGCCTCCGAAAGATGTTTGAGGGAATCCTGCAAATATTTGTCTGAAAAATGTCCGCTCTGACTGCTCGGTGTCGGAACCACAAGAAAGGTAATTTCCGACTCCGTCAAAACCTGTTCATAATCCTGCGTGGCCTTTAGTCGACTTTCACAGGAATCAATCAGATCCTGAAGCCCCGGCTCAACAACTGGAGACTTACCACTATTAATGGCATCCACAAAATCTACATTTATGTCCAAGCCAAGGGTTGGAATCCCCTTATAGGCAAAGCATGCTGCGAAGCAAGCACCAAGTTTCCCCAATCCTACGACCGAAAGTCCTTTCATAAAATGAGACACCTAAGCAGTTGGAATTCGATTTTTGATGCCCGCATGCAGTATCGGGGTTTTTTGCTGCCTTTCATGTGATTTAGATTTTTGAGATTTTCTAACTTGCTCTTCTATCCATTTATAAGTTGCTTCCAATCCGTCCATTAATGGCTGCGTTGGTTTCCACCCTAATTTCTTATAAATCAAGCTGTTATCAGAATTTCTTCTTCGTACACCTTGGGGACCGGGAAGATATTTAACATTTAACTCTTTGCTAGCTATATCCATAACCATATCCGCCAGTTGCCTAATGGTAACCATTTCGTCGGACCCTATATTTACGGGACCTGTCCAGTCTGACAGCATAAGCCGAATTGTCCCTTCCAAACATTCATCGATAAAAAGAAAAGATCTGGTTTGCTTTCCGTCGCCCCATATTTCAATTTCACTGCCATCCGGTACTTCAGCAACTTTGCTGCATATAGCTGCCGGTGCTTTTTCTCTGCCACCTTCCCAAGTTCCTTCCGGACCAAATATGTTGTGGTAACGCGCAATTCTTACTTCCAGTCCATGATTTCTGTGAAAAGAAAGATACAAACGCTCGCTAAAAAGTTTCTCCCAGCCGTATTCACTGTCAGGATACGCAGGGTAAGCACTATCTTCAGCACAATTTGGATTATCAGGTTGCGTCTGATTATACTCTGGATAAATACACGCTGATGAAGAAAAAAAAAGTTTTTTTGTATTCCTTTTGTGGCAGGCCTTCAATATATTTAGGTTAATAAGTCCAGAATTATGCATAATATCAGCGTCATTTTCCCCGGTGAAAACAAATCCTGCCCCTCCCATATCCGCAGCGAACTGATAGACCTGATCAAACCGCTGATCGACAACATGACGACATATATATGGATCACGCAAATCACCAATGACAAAATCATCAGCCTCAGTTTCACAGAATTCAGGGTATTTAAGGTCTACACCTCGAACCCAATAGTTTTCTCTTTTTAGTCTTTTTACTATATGGCTTCCAATAAACCCTCCCGCTCCACAGATAAGTACATGTTTCGTTGTGCTCACGATTTACCAGCCTCCCTTTAGTACCTCAATTTCAAAATCCCATCATGTTTGCGTAAGATTTTGGCTCTGGTTTATCAAAGTTAACTTGAGGACATACACTTAATTCCTTAATTCCTGAATGCGCAATTCCGGTTTATCCGGGTTAGGATTTACATCAATTTAGTTACAACTAAAACCTTGAACGTTTAAAAGCAGCATTTGCACGGAGCATATTTCCAATATCTTCTCGCACGTTCCAAAGAATAAGTTGACTTTTCGCCATGCTCCTCAGTTCTCATGTCCGTATTCCATCCTCAGAAATATGACTTTTGCAGCACTAGGTTAAATCCCGGAAAAAATCGTTAGCACTTGCATAAGATTTCGGAGTACCAATATCAATGAAGTCGCCTTCGCTCCGGTATCCATATAACCTTCCTCCGACAAGGGGCGTAAGAAATCCTCTTTCAAGCGAAAAAAAAGATCCCGAGGGAATCAACTCTAGTAAAGATCTTTTCAATACATATACTCCCGCGTTAATCAAACCTGGACCGTTTTTAGCAGCCTTTTCCTTGAAGCATCTGACCCGACCATCATTGTCGATCTCTATTCGACCATATTGGCTTGTATTAGAAAGATACTTAAGTAGGAGAGCTGCATCCAAGCCCTTTTCAAAATACCAAGCCATAAAACGGATCAGATCTGCGTTAATAAACGAATCACCATTCATGACAAGAATCTCACTGGTTCCTATGCGGGGGGAAGCATACCGTAGAGCGCCACCTGTGCCCAAAGGCCTGGGCTCTCGGGAATACTCGATGGTCACGTTCTCATAAACTTCACCAAAGGCCTTTTCTATTTGATCTGCCCCATACCCCGTGCACAGAATAACACGAGAGAAACCAGCCTGGAGAAGTTGATCCAGAAGATAGGAAAGAAATGGGCGATCGTTTACCGGCGCCAAGACCTTGGGAAGGCCTCCGACAGAAGACCGGAGACGGGTTCCCAAGCCTCCGGCAAGAATCATTGCTGTAACGCTTTCGCATGTTTGCATGACAAGACCGCCCACAAACTGGGGCTCGGGGTTTCCAGAAAAAGTCTCACTCAAAAAGGCACTCAGGCGTATTCAGCGGTATGAAAGATAATATGAGAGCCAAGGGTCTCAAGTCGTATGGGTACATGAAGCAAACCTCTAAGAGATTCTCTTACCTTTTCTCGGTTTTCAGGGGGCACAAAAAAGACAAAGAAGCCTCCGCCACCAGCACCACAGAGTTTCCCTCCCAATGCACCGGCACGCCGGGCAGTTTCGTAAATATCATCGATCTCATCAGAAGAGATCAACTTTGTAAGCCCTCGTTTAATCATCCAGGTTTCATGCAACAGTTTTCCAAAATCATTGAGAGACTTTGACCCACTATTCAGGATACTCATTCCTTCATCTACCATCTGGCACATTGCCTTGAGTTCAATCAGCTTGCCAGGGGTCTTTTCTATTTGCCTATTTGCAATCTCTGACGAATACCTAGAAAACCCTACAAAACAAAAAAGCAAACACTCTTGAAAGTACTTTACTTTATCCATACCAATGGTTATTGGCTGAACAAAAATACCATCAGATCCTCCAAATTCAATTCTGTTGAATCCCCCAAACGCTGCTGCGGTCTGGTCTTGAGAGCCAACGCATTCGCCGACCAAATTCTGCTCAACATGAATGGCATCAAGAGCAAGCTTTCTCTTTGTAACCATCTTACCCTGTAAGGCATATAAGGCATTAAGAAAACCGACTGTAAATGATGAGCTTGAACCAATGCCGGACATAGCGGGTATGTCGCTCGTATGCACCATTTCAATGCCGCTGTCGATCCCGACAAACTTCAGGCATTCTCGAACTGATGGATGTTGTATTTCGTCCACCGTCTGTGTCAGTTCCCTTTTTCCCATATACCTAGCCCTGAATTTGTGGTCAAAGAAGGGGGGTAAGTATCTACAGGTAATATAGCAATACTTGTTGATTGTGGTGTTTAGAACAGCACCACCTTGTTCGTTGTAATAGACGGGGTAATCTGTACCACCACCAAAAAACGAGATTCGAAACGGCGTTCTAGTAATGATCATAAAGCACGTCTGTACCATTCTATGGTCTTTCTTAGGCCCTCTTCAATGGGCGTCTTCGCTTCAAACCCAAGCTTCTCTTTTCCCTTGGATGGATCGATCAGTCTTTTGGGGATCATTGTCGGCTTTGCTGTATCATACTCTACACGTGCATTATCGTATCCGTCGAGTTTGATGATGATCTCAAGGAGATCCCGCAGGCGATATTGGTTGCCACTTGCAATGTTGAGTTGATCGAACCTGTCGATTTTTTCCATAGCCAGGAGCAATCCCTTGACAAGATCGTCGATGTAAATGAAGTCCTTGATGTCCATGCCGTCTCCCCACACCTGTATCGGATCATGCCGCTCCACAACCCTCCGAATGAGTGCCGGAAGGACATGGGATGTTTCCCATTCAAAATCGTTAAACGGACCATAGATGTTGGCCGGACGGACAATCACAGTGGTCATGGGCTTTTTAATTTTTGTCGAGTACATTTCGCATATGATTTCGCTAAAACGCTTCATCCAACCTACAATAAAGTATTTTTCATAGAATTCGTTGGTAACATCTTCCTCCCTCACAGGATAATCAGTGAAAGGATAGACGGTATTGGTGCTTATGAACAGCAACTTCTTGATGTTGGCAGCATATGCCGCTTCCAGCATTTGGGCATTCATTATCAGATTCGGCGTGAGGTGAACAAGAGGTGTTTTCTCCATGACGGCCGCGCCAGAAGTTACTGCTGCGCATAAGAAAACATACTCCATATCTTTACAGACTTGAGCACAATCCTCGGATTTAAGCAAGTCGCACCGAACATATTCGATCCGGTCTTCTTTTATAACCGCTTCCTTCTCATGCAGTGTAGCACGAACTTGGGCACCGGATTCAAGAAGTTTTCTGATCAAATTAACCCCTACAAAACCCGCACCACCTGTAACCAAAACATGTTTGCCCTCGAACATAATTATCCTTTCATCTTTCATCCCGCATTGACAGTATCGGTTCCTTAACAGGCCACCAAATTTTAAACTTTGGGTCATTCCACTTTATCGTAAACTGCCTTGCAGGTTCATAATATTGGGACTGCTTATAGTGAAAGATTGACTTATTGCTCAAGCACAAATGTCCGTTACCGTGTTTTGGAGGAACCAAAACCTGTTTCTTATTGGATTCAGATAAAACAAACGACTGCCATTTACCAAAATTTACGGATGTCTCATCATAATTTATCACAACAAGGTAGAATTTACCGTGCAAACAGGAGATGAGTTTCCAGGTCACTGGATCCCCGTGTATTCCTTTAATAACTCCCCTTGTGGCGATGGAAATGTCGTCTTCGACAAAATCTACATCAATTCCCTCAGTATGATACCGCTGGCGGTTGTATAGCTCTACATATTCTCCCCGATGGTCCTCAAAACAGTCAAGTTTTATCAAGATAACTCCGTCAAGTTCTGACTTTTCTACATTCATACGTGCCTCGTTATGTCGACGATTCGTTTGTTAAATAACTCGATAATTCGTGGTTTCTCATTTTTTCCTTCGTCAATTTGTCGATTCGATGATTCGATAATTTATGGCCCAAATACAAAAATCAACCAATATCCAATCATATAGTCCCCAACATCCAATCTCGAATCATCAAATCCCCGTCATTCTTCAGCAAAATAATTTTTCTTTTTAAGATATTCATCCTGATTCTCAATAAACCATTCCCAAGTTTCTTTGAGCCCTTCCAGTAATGAAGTTGTGGGATTATAGTCGATGACCTCCTTCGCCAGGGAAATATCCATAACGCGTTTGGGAAATCCGGATGGCTTACTGATATCAAATTCGTAATTAAAATCGAGAAATTCATGAAGCGTCTCAACCAATTCCTTAATGCTATACCCGTGTCCGCTTGCAAGATTCACAAAGGGATGACCTTTTGTACCATGATGCAAAGCAAGAATTGTCCCCTCAGCTACATCACGACTATATCCGAAATCTCTGACTGCGGAGCCGTCACCCCAGACCATAACCGGATCTTCTTTGTTTAATATTCGCTGCATCAGGGTTGCGATGACCATTGCGTTTTCAGGATCAAAATTATCACCAGGACCAAATACATTGCACGGTCGAACCACTGCATAATTATCCAAATAATACTGAATTTTGTAAGATTGAATTTGTAATTCAGCCATTCGTTTTGCCCACCCGGGAAACATATCCATCGGAGGGCCTTCGAGATTTTCTTGCTCTCTAAAAATCTCAGCGCTTGCGTATGCTCCGATGGAGCTCGTATAGACGACCTTTTCCACGTTATTGAGTCTGCAGGCCTCAAGCACATTGGTATTGAACATAATCATTGGAATAAAAAAACTCGCCGGCTTGGATTTGGTCACCTCGATAGATCCTTTGATACCCGCCATATGGAACATATAATCCATATCTTTGGTGAGCTTTTTACATAGCTGAAAATCAGTAAGATCACCCAAGACATGCTCTGCCCGCTTGTCAACGTTGAGGTTGTCAAGTGATATAATCCGCACACTAGCTCCTCCATCACAGAGTAGTTTCACAACCTGTCTGCCGATGAGTCCTGTTCCGCCAGTAACCACTACATTCTTTTTATTGAAGCTTTGTAAAATTTCATCCTTGATCATAAACTTATAAACTCTCTATCGCCACATGCCTTACCGTTTATGTGCTCATTTCCTCCCAAACGCAGAACTAAAGCCTAACCATCATCTCAATATCATGTCTATCAACAATCTTCATTCCATCCTTATAGCCATAATGCGGTATCAACCGTCCAGTTTCAATGAATCCGCACTTTCTGTGCATGAACAGAGATGCGTCATTTCCCGGCGACAAAGTAATGAACAGTTCAGAAAGTCCCACCATTTTTGCCTGCAATTTGATAATCGTCTGCAACAATCCGCCTAATCCTATACCCCGATGGTTATCCCCAACAGCAAGGCCACTGGACGGCCTATCTGTTTTAAATCGTTTCAGCAAACAGACGGCGATAACAACATCATCAGAAAGAAGCAAGAAAAAAACCCAGTCATCTTCGGCCTGCCAGTCTATAATTCGCCTGTGTAATTCATGAACTGAGGCGGGTGGAGGATTAAACAGAGGATATGGTGGAAAATAATCGCGCGCTTGCGCTGACAGGTTCTCAAAATAGAATTCGAACAATCCAGCAGCATCTTCGAGATACAGGTTTCGCAACAGCGTTCTGCCGACAGATTCATATTCGAAAGATATCGACTTGATACGGTTTCCACTGATACTGATGTCATCAATCTGCATCACCCCTTGATAGGCTTCAACAACACAGGCGAGCTCTGAGAACTTTTTTTCAGCTACCATTCCCAAAATTCATATCAAGCAGTTTTAAAATTAATTTTACCACTCAGGCCCGATATCCGCATAAAGATTAGCAGGCCATTTTGTTTTTTGTAATTTCAATTGCCTCTAAAAGGCTGGCACAGATATACAGCTCTTGTTCCTCATTAAAGCTGGGATGCAACGGTGGACAAAAGAGCCGCTTTCCGATATCATCAGATACTGCCAGAGGTTGAGTTTGACAATTCCGTAGAATATACGACCATCGGCTGTAGGTAGGAGGATTCGAGATACTGCAGACAATACCGAAATTATCATTCATTACAGAGATGATACTATCGCGGCCTTCACCGGCCCACTCGTGCTTTACAAGAATGGAATATACATAATATACATGCTCACAGTCCCGCGGTTCATACGGAAGTATGATTTCAGACACTCCGCTGAGCAGCTCGTTTCTTCGTTTTGCAGCCTCCTTCCGCTTGGCATTCATCTCATCAAGGCGCCGCAATTGCACCAGTCCCACTGCTGCCTGAACTTTTGACATTTTGTAGTTGCTGCCCCACTGCTGCTCCCCACCGAATTGTCTCATGTTGCGAAGTCGGTCCCCCAGCTTTTTATCGTTTGTCGTTATCATGCCGCCTTCACCTAGTGTCGTCATTAGTTTTTGAGTTTGAAAGCTAAATACGTTCATCCAGCCCTTTGCGCCGACTTTCGTACCTTTATAGGAAGCACCACAACTTCGCGCAGCATCACCGATAACTTTCAAGGCACCATAAACAGGATGCGCATTGCGTTTGGCAATATCCAAAAGCTCATCCATTGGCGCGGACAAACCGTTCATATGAACAGGTAATATGGCGCGGGTTCGGAGCGTTATTCTTTTCTCAACATCCACTGGGTCCAGATTCAGCGTTCGAGGGTCAATATCACAGAATACAACCTTCCCGCCCTGATCCAAAATCGCCATATGGGCTGCCTTATAATTGACCGCCGGAGAAATTACTTCATCGCCCGGTTTCAAATTCAGACACCGCATGGCCAAATCCAAGCCGGTGCCGCAACTGTTGATGGCGATCGCGAATTGGGCACCGCAATATTCAGCGAACACTTCCTCAAATTCAGCAATAACTTTTGCATCCGGCCCAAACCCCGTTGTCCAATCCATCGAGTCCCGTATTGCACTGACAGCAGCTTCAACCTCTGCCTCGGTATACCAACCGCCAAGATTAGGTTCCCCCCACCAAGGGAAGTCTTTCGGTTCGGGTTTACCCCGGGAGAGAATATTGTGTCTTGTTTGGTCGTCTAACATTGTTCAATCCATCAGAAGAAATCTGCAAATAATGGCCATGGGCAAGCCGACGTAGATTTCCCCTTGATTTATCTTATTTTTGACCTCTTCAAAGGTGAGGCACTCGACGTTAACTATTTCATCATCATGTGGGTCTCTGTTTTCAAATTCCTCTTTTGAAACACCAACCTGGTATATCCAGGGCAAAATAGGATAGCGATTGGGAGAGATTGCAATTGGAGGCAATAGCTGAAAGCGATCAAGCTCGTCTATTTTTATTCCAGCCTCTTCCTGCAACTCCCTGGCCGCCGCTCCCAGAGGTGATTCATTTTCTCTTGCACCTCCTGCAGGCAACTCAAGAGGATTGTCCTTAAGTATTGGCCTATTAACCCTTACTATAACGATGGAGTCATTGTCCACTACCGGCAAAATAACAACCTGTGGCTGATGATATTCCAAAGTGTAATACCCGCCTCTGTTTACCAGGGAAAACCATTTATTTTCATGAATGGTCAGAACAGGTTGCAGAAACAGGCACTGTGGCCCTATCATTCTGGGGTCATCTATTGATATATTCACAGTTTCAGCCGCCTTTTTTAAGATCACTCTTTATGGTTTCAATGATGGCTTTCAAGTCCAGGTTATTCACCTTATACAGATGTTCCCTGTCCCCAACATCAAATACGTATTTATCCGAAAAGCCAATCTTGGTCATTCCTACGAAAAGCCTGTTTGAAAAACATAAGTGTTCGACAATAGTATCAAGCCCACCTTTATTGATGAATGCCTCCTCCATGGTGACCACATGTCTGTATTGGCGAAGGATTGTCAAAAGGCGTTCTTTGTTGAATGGCTTAAGTAAAAATTGATCAACAACACCAGCCTGGATACTATATTTGCGCAATAGATCGAAGATCTCTAATGCTACATGGGTCATATAGCCGGTAGAAACAATACAGATGTCTTTTCCTTTTCGCAATTCACAAAAACCATCATCAAAGGGAATATCATCCTCATATGCATATAATTCCGGTTGAGCCTTTCCATCCAATCTTACATATTTCGGTCCTGAATGTTGTAATGTGTAGTCGACAAATTTGCCTGACAAAACCGCATCGCTTGGCGAAAAGACAGTGAAGCCTGGCAGCACATTCATAATACAACTATCTTCAAGACAATGATGTGTCGGGCCGACCACATCATAGCTGAGGCCAGATCCAACTCCAATAAGATTGATATTGATATCTCTGATTTGTGTGAGTACGGAAATGTTGGTTCGAATCTGCTCGTAGGCACGCATCGTTATAAAAAGGGCAATTCCGTATGCATAGACTTTAAAACCTTCCAAGGCAAGTCCGGTCGCCACGTTAATCGAATTCTGCTCGGCGATCCCGACATTAATGAATCTGTCAGGGAAATTGGCCCTGAGCTTATCTAAGGCCGGTGCTCCGAGATCTGCTGAAACGAAAAATATGGACTCATCTGACAACATGCACTCGTAGACTTTTTCAATTAGCATGTCCCGCATTACTCTTAGGGCCATAGTCAGTTTATCTCCATCAATACTTGATCGATCTCTTCCACAGAAAGTGCCTTGATATGGCACAGGGAATCAGTTTCCAGGCGTGGAACCCCTTTCCCCTTAATAGTGTTAGCAATAATCACGCTTGGTTGCTGACTTGGTTTCTGCTTTATAAAAGAAAGGGCAGTATGCAGTTCATTAATACTGTGTCCATCCAAAATTGTTGGCTGCCACCCAAAAACCCGGAATTTCTCTTCTATCGGTTCGAGATCTACAATGTTCTTGCAATAGTCGAGCATACATATCTTGTTATTATCAATAATAAGAGTAAGGTTATCAAGCTTATGATGCGCTGCAAACATAATTGCTTCCCAGACAGAGCCTTCGTGAAGCTCACCGTCACCCATTAGGACAAACACCATCTCCTTACGCACTCTCGTTCTTAGCGCCAGACATATGCCGCAAGCCACTCCAAGACCATGGCCAAGTGACCCATTGAGAGTTTCGTATCCCGGAATTGAGCAGTCTGGAATATCAGCTAAAATACCGCCAGGCTTTCCTACCAGTGCTAATTGGCTCCTGTCAAAATAGCCCAGATCTGCCAATATAGGGTAAAATGACACGGATCCATGGGCTTTGCTGATGATAAATCGATCCCTTTCTTCCCAGAAAATGTCTTTCGGATCATAATTCACGATTTTTCCATAATAAAGCGTTGTAAGAATTTCGATACACGACAAGGAAGAGGCGAGCCGAATGCCTGGTGCAATCTTATGTATCTTCAATAGCTCCTTCTTAACCCAATTGGCTTTTTCCTGCAAAAATTCCAATGAAACCATATTTGATATCACCCTCCCAACATCAAGAATTGAAAATTTGATTCACATAAGAAGTCTATCGATCCAGAAACGTTCGCCCGGCCTTTACCCTATTCCGCCAGTAATCGAGAAGGTCCTGCATGGTCTTTTTAAAAGGAATTTGCGGTTCCCAGCCGGTATGCTTTCTGAATTTCGTTGTGTCTGGCACTTGCAGATCGGCATCCAACGGCCTCAGCCGTCCTTTTTCAGTCTCGACTTTGATATCTTTCCATGTCGAAATCGAAAGCAGATAGTCCAACATCTCTCCTACAGTACAGGAAAATGTCCCTCCAATATTGTAGCACTCTCCAGGAAAAGGGTTCACGGTAGCCAGCATATAGTAACCCCGCACCGCGTCGCGCACGTCTGACCATGTACGCAGAGAATCCAAGTTTCCGGTCTTTACAATCGGTAGGATCATGTCTTGCTCTATCATGGCAATCTGTTTGGCAAAGGTGGATTCAGCAAAAACGTCGCCCCGCCTTGGCCCTGTATGGGTAAACATGCGTGTTGTCATAACTTTCTGCCCATAGGCCTCGGCGTGAAACCTCCCGATCAGATCAGTTGCAATCTTGGAAATAGAATACGGTGATGCGGGATGAAACGAGCATTCTTCACTGATGGGCAGCTTTTCTTTAGGAACTCGACCGAATACTTCCGATGAAGAACACACATGAATAATAGGATCAATATCTTTAGACCGCCTGAGCACTTCCAGCAACCTCTCAGTGCCAAGGATATTCGTATCAAGTGTATGGATAGGCGAAGTAAAACTTGTAGTTGGGTAGCTCTGGGCTGCAAGATGAAAAACATAGTCCGGTCGACTCTCGTCAACAGCGTTTTGCAACGAAATATAGTCGTTGAGGTCTCCACTAACAAAGTACAGCCGATCCTTCTTGTTTGCTCTTTTCAGCAAATGCTCAACATTGTCTAATGGACTCCGCCAACGGCACATTCCATAGATGTCCCAGTCCGTATTTTCTAGAAGAAAATCGGTGAGATGCGATCCGACCATACCCGTTATACCTGTTATAAGTGCATTCTTAATTCTTTCCACAATCTTGTTCCCAATCTGCAGTGTTAATGACAAATTCTTTTAAAGACTCCTGCCCAAGACCCCAATCCTTGCTGTTCATTCTGTACGAAACTTTGCCTTTCACAATATTATTGAAAAGATTAATGAAATATGAATTCGGCAAATAGGGAACTTTTTTATATGAAGGCATAAAATTCCCAAACAGCAATCGAAAAAATGACATATACCTCCTTTCTAAGAACCATGGTATCCCCATTGACAAAACGTACTTCTCAAAGAAGTTATAAATAGACATGTGAATACGTTTGATGGGTGAGTTGTCCACGCCTCTATTTAATTGTGTGCTTGTTGTAAACATTGCATCGTGAACTATTTTATAAATAGATATATCTCCGGAAAGCCTTGTTTCTCGATATCCCGCTGCGAATGCAGAGATCAGAAGAAGATTATCAATCTTCCCACCAATAGTAACATCGGATGATTCAAAATAGCCTCTGACATCAATCCACATTTCCCTTGACATGAGTGAAAAATCACCCGCAGCATTGGTGTGCAACAAAGGTAGATTTGCAATCTTCTTTTGTCCTGGATAGTCAACCCTTAAAACATTATTTTTACAGTAATCTAAAACAGTAGCATAACTCTTAAGATCTTCTGATAAAATATTTGCATTAATACACTTTCTATTGCTCCGGTAAAACCAGCCTTTTTCAAGTTCTCTCAAAGCAATAAAGGAAACCATCTCGTCTGACCAAATCACATCACCGGCTCGATGTACTATAAAATTCCCCTTGGCTCTCCGAATACCTGCATTAAGAGCAACTATAGGATTTATATTCATTATTTCCCAGTAACCGTAACGGCGATGAATTTCAGGCTCGACTTCAATAACCTTTGTGGTAGTGTATTTAAGGTTACTTGGCCAGTTCATAGCATCTTTTAACCTCGGCTTGTCCTCAGGCGGATTCCAGTCAACTAAAATATACTCTGATTCAATTTGTTGCCTTTCCAATTGTTTAAACAATATGTCCTGCGTGAATTCCAGCCGCTCCAAATATCCCCCCGCATATTCATCGTTACGGGCACGGGTGACAATGCTAAGGTATGGTTTTTGATTCTTTTGGTTCATTTGATCAGTGGGTGCAATTTAAACCTTTGGTTAGAGATATTAGCAACAGGTCTTGGATTTGGGGGAGTGGTCCTTTTTCTAAGGAATGACTGAATATTTTTCCTGAAGAATGTAATTGAATATCTTCGAAAACAATGAGGTAATTTTATAACCTAAAAAATCGGCGGGAAATGTTTGTGGTATTGATCGCCTACTTCATTCATTCGGTCTCTGGTTGAACATCGCTATCCAGTTAAAGGTCACCCCTGTGGTGATCTTCCAGTACGATTTCACAATTTCACCTTCTCTTGAACAATATCTCCAACGTTCCCAATCTGAGGCATAGGTCTAATGCTCCTTCTTTGTTTTTCCAGATAACGGCGTTAGACAAAATATCGTCAATACTAATTTTTAAATGACCCGGAAAAGGAATATTACGGCATTTACTGTTTAGATAAGAAGCTATATTTTCGATAAAATTGTTATGCGTAATACATTTTTCGTCTTTTTCGTAAGTTGCTTCTGTGATTTCGAAACCCGTAGTTTTCAACATTCGCAATAATTCCTGGCATTTATCAATGCCGAGCAATCTAAAATGAAACTCCATAAATAGACTTAAAGGCCTTTTTTTTTCTAATATCCTTTTCATTCCTTTAATGACGTTATATTCGTATCCTTCTACATCCATTCTGATTATGTTAGGAAATGGTTTGTTCTCTAAGAAATCATCTAGTGTTGAAATTACGGTGCTTATTTCGTGTTCTAATAATTCCTGCTTATAAATATCTAAATCTTTCATTTGCGACCGATTAAGCCAATTTCCGACGTACATGGAGGCAACCCCGGTTTTATCTCCGATGGCCATTTGATCTATTTCTATATTTGAGTACTTGTTTAACTGCACATTCTCCCTTAACAGTTCAACACTTTCCGGAACCGGCTCAATAGCATAAACCTTTCCTTTATAACCAACAATTTTTGCTTCTAAGAGGGCATAATAGCCAACATTTGCTCCTATATCAACAACGATATCACCTTTATGCAATTCACTTATCATTGTTTCAGTGATGTAGTCTTCTCTAATATCCTTTATAACCAAATATCGGCTCAGCCCATCATCCATGTCTATATCAAAGTGCATTTTACTCCCAAGGATCTCCTTGATCAGACTCTTCTTACCCTTCGTAATCTTGCTCAATCTCCTTTTGTTTAATATTTTGATATAGGACAACATTCGCTTTCTGAGTACTCGCTTCAGCTTCGAATTTTCTTCGTTATATGATTTCTCAAGTTCTTTCCAGGTTGTATCCATTTCCTTTCCTTATTTATGCCTTTAGTCAATTTCTCACAGGCATGACACATCTGTTGCAGCACTAGGAGAATTCATATATTAAAATTCCTCCTCCACATGTTCGGGTAGTACACATTCTCCTGCTGCAAGACAGCGTATCAATTTTCTACCTATAAGCTTTGCTTCATGCCCTGGAGCAAGCCCTACACCCGGTCTTAGCCATGTCAGATCTCTAGACTGTAGAATGCTTCCCTGATTCAGGTCACGGCTGGCCACAATTGAGCGACGCATTCTACCTATATTTTTTCGTTCACACTTTTGCAGGTGCTTTTCCCCATTCCCCAGCAATTTACCGGCTTCCCTAACCATTTTAACCAACAATGCCATATCCTGCGGGTCTGCGGAAAGTTGATGGTCACGAAAACCAGAGTAGTTCCTGTCCAGTGTAAAGTGTTTCTCTATGATACGCGCGCCCAGAGCAACCGATAATACAGCCGCATCTATCCCTAGCGTATGGTCGGAATAACCGACGGTTACGCCAAGTTCTTCCTGCAATTGTTTTACGGCCATAATGTTAGCTTCTTGCGGTGGCACGGGATAACCCGATACGCAGTGCAGTATCACAAGTTCCTGACGAATCCCACACTCACTCCAAACTTTCTGAATGAAATCCCTGGTCTTCCCGATTTGCGCTAAATCTGCAAATCCTGATGATAAAATAATAGGTTTGCATGTCCGCGCAACTACGTCAATTAGTTGCCAGAAGTTGTTGTCTCCCGAGGAAATCTTGAATGCTGGGACCAGAGCATTAAGGAAACGTGCGCTCTCAATGTCAAAGGGAGTCGACAGGAACAGAACACCCTCTCGCTCAGAAACACGGGACAATTTTTCGTACTGTTCGTAGCTCAAATGGAATCTCTGAAACTTGCTTATTTCATCTTTTTGGTTCGCAGCAACAAGTCTGCCAGGGACAATAGTCTGAAACTTTACCGCATCCGCACCTGCCTCTGCTGCCTGCTCAATCAACTTTTTAGCGGTTTCAAAATTACCCTCATGATTATTGCCAATCTCAGCAACTACCAGAACAGACTTGTTGGTATCTACGTTACCAATCTTCATAATTCATTTTCCTCTTACTCAACTAATCATCCTTTAAGATAGACTCTTTACACTACAAAGTGCCCATACCTTCGCAACGCCAATCATTCCTGCCCTGTTATCCATCCCTTCATAATATGCTCCACCATCCAGAAGTCGAAATCGGTGTCTAGCTGAAAGCTTTCTCCTCGTGTCATTAATATATGACTCACCCGCTTCCCTACAAAGCTTTTCGGAGTTATGGCATTCACCCATGAAAGCATTATTGAAGCGTTGTCGGCATAAAGGATGTCCCTCTCAATACGCAGCTTCCTCTCCTTAATAATTGGCTCAATTCCATTTTTCCCGCGCCGATATAAATAACTATTGTTTTCACAGACTGAGACGACACTATCGCATTTGAATACTTGCAGGGTATCGATCGCTTTGCGGATATGCCTGGCTTTCCGAAGTGGTGAGACCACAAAGAGTAACAAAACCGCATCTGGTACATAACCTTCCCTTTTTTCAAGTTCGCTCAGGACATAGACTGCGGTAGGCTCGATAGGGGAGTTTGGCATACACAGTTCCTTGCTTCGAGGAATTATTTCAACGCCTTCGAAACTTTGGGCATATTTCAACACCTGCTGACTCTCAGAGGTTACCACAATTCGATCGAGCATGCCCGATTCAACTGCCGCTTCAAGAGTATAATCCAAAACCGCCCTGCCACCTAGTGTTTTTAGCGCCAAGACAGGCTCTGCAGCTGTTGAATCATCTCTAACTGGAATAATCGCTAACACTTTTGGGGAGTCCTTGCCCATTTTAGCCACAAACTCTCGCTTGATTTGCTGCCTGGTTCGCAAAAGGCGGTCCATGCGCGAACTCATGCTGCCCGCATGCCTCCGATAGTAAAACAGAGGCAGATTCACATTGTACACTTGGTATTGCTGAATCACTCGGATCCACAGGTCGTAGCCATCTTGACAGAGGATATTCTCATTGTACCCCCCTAATTCAACAAGGCTCGACTTTCGAATCATGGCGCAGGCAGCATGTGAAGGAAGGTCAAGCAATTCATCTTCCTCATATACCTTGCTGCGGCGCTCAAGACGTATAAGAGTGCCATCTTCAGACACAACGTAATAGTCTGAGTACACCAGTGACACGTCGGCCTTACTGTCCATCACATTAGCCAGAACCAGAAGGGCATTCTCATCTAGGTAGTCATCGGCGTCTAGCCGCATAATATATTCACCATAAGACATCTCAATGGCTTTGTTGTTGGATCTGGTCAGCCCGTTATTCTTCTGATAATAACTTCGTATTTTAGGATGTCCGCTAAACTGGTTCATCACAGCCTGCGTGTTATCGGTTGAACCATCGTCAATGATGATAAGTTCCCAATTTTCATAGTTTTGCTTAATGACGCTCTCTACCGCTTGTTGAAGATATGCTCCATAATTATAGGCGGGTATGTAAACAGTCACCTTTCGACTATGATGAGTTAAATCAAAGGATGCCATTCAATTCCTTATAGCATTCTACCGTGGATTTCGAGGATGTCATCTAGTGTATATTCCCAGTGTGGTCTCTCCATTCTCGAAACTATCGCAGCAAACATGTTCATGTCTTCCGGTGTATCCACCGATAGCTTAATGTGGTTGAGGTTTTGCGGGAGGACAAAGTTGTGAATTTTAAAATCCTCTGGATACTTGTAGAAGTATGATGTTATGTGCTCAAACTCATCCTCTGCCCGCATCATTTTGTACCCGTATCTAAAAGTATCAGTCCGCAGGACCTCCACAGTTTGTCCCTTTGGATAAGTCCTCTCTTGCGCATTGGTCACAATTTCGAAATCTCCGGCAATGAAAATACCTACACTCTTTTCAATCAATCGCTGGTCAAGAAGTGGACTATCACCATTCACCCTCACGAACCCGTTAAACTTATTAACATCCAGGACTTCCTTAAACCTGAAGGAAACGTTAGTTAAGGAGCCACGATGACAGGCAAAATCATGTAGCCGACAATATTCAGCGATCGGATTATCGCTATACTCCATCGATGTCGCTACAACTATGTTGTTCAAACAACTACAGTGCATAAGTCTCTCTAATATGTATTGTAGCATTGGCTTTCCGCCTACATTGTAAAGGACCTTTCCAGGAAGCCTGCTAGAGTTCATACGAACCTGGACTATCGCCGCAATTTTACTCGTCATATACCTTTACCCATCATTGGGTGAGTGTTTGTTTGAGCTGTTCAAAAGTCTTAACAAAGATTATTTTATTCTTCGACATTTTCATTAAATCGTTCTTCATGTTGTTCTTTTTAGTTTCATCATACCATCCAACAAGTTCCAACAGGGAAATAGCACTTATATGCTTTAATTGGGACGCCGCTATCAGAGGAGTAGAAGATACTGCAATTACATTCCTCTTGATATTTCTCAAAACCAATTCCGCAGGTATATATGATGGAAACTCTTCACAATCACCAAAAAGTTCTTCATATATCTTGTTAACCTTCGGAATATTCTTGCCGGCCACAGGATGTTTTTTCATAACAATCTCAAGAGGTAGATCCGCAATACATTTATAGACATCATTAAGTGAATTATAATCTATTCGATTCGTTATCCCTGAGCCTTCACCGATCAACATATTTTCGTATTGTTTCCGACTTATTTGATTATTCGTTATGACATCCACCATGAATTCAACAAAAGGCTTTTCCGGACAATTTTTTATTATGTTGTTCTTCCTCATGAATTTTTCGTCAATTGCAAACTTGAGATTGTTTACTGATTCACAGACAAATAAATCTAAGCCAAGAAATAGTTTCAACAACTGCCCTAAAAAAACCTGTCCAAAGAAAGCATAGTTGAATTTCCATTTACAGGCTTTTCGCTCTTGCCAATTGATACCGCTAAAATATACGGACCCCTTTCCATTCTTACTAAGTTCCTTGGCCAGGTAAAAATTGTCATAAGCAATCCAGCTAGTTAGTAGATGAAAGTTATCTTCTTCGGAGAAATGCATGGTTTTTATCAGGCCGTCCAGCCTATTCTTAAGAGTCTTAATGGCAATTATCACATTGATTACCCTCCTAAATAATTTGGTGGGCCTATGGGTGAATTCAAATCCGGGTTTGATAATTTCATAGTCTATAAACTTTATATTCATAGCAATACAAAATTTTTTTACATCTTCACTATATGTTACTACCGTTACTTTTTTTCCTGAATTCAAAAGGTGTATAGCGACAGGTGAAATTATTCCCGAACAAGAGAGAACATAGTTCATGATTCATCCCGCCACAAGTTTTGAGCACCGAAGTTTATCACTGGTCTATTCTTCTCATCATTTCTATCGCTGAAACAGCACCAATATCATCATGAAAAACTGAAGTTGAAACAAATACGTCACTCACCATATCACTCTTCGTTTGATAACTTATATTTAGTTCTAAATCAAAAACTTACGAATACATGCATAAGTCTTATCCATGACAAACAAAATTTCACTATTATTTTCCCTTGCAACTGCAAGCGGAGCAGGTGTTGCATTATATCTATTAATTGCCCGTCCGAAATTTATTGTAAAAATTACCTGCCCGGCATCTGATATTTTCATAATATTAAATCCTGCACTAATAATAAATCCTTTACCTGTTTTTACAAACCTCCGGAAAATATAAGGAATGCTCTCTTCATTAAATATTCTTAATTGATTTGACTTAAAATCATAAGAATACAACCCACCTATCCTATTACAACCAGTATATAATTTTTCTTCGTAAATTTGGATACCATTTGGATTTAAAACTTTATCTAATGGAAGAACTCCAAAATAATCGTATGGGTTATGTTTATCAAAATATATCAACAATCTTTTTGGAGTATTATCATTTTTTAAGATTAAATATATTCGGTTCTTATGCAATGTCCCTAAAATCGGCTTTGTTTGAGAAAATTTACACCCAACTATATCTTTTATAATTATTTTTTTTAAAAGACAGCCTTTTGAATCGACCAGAACAAGTCGACTATTATTCATGTCGCAAATCCAGATATTATCTTCATCCGTAAATATACCATATGGTTTTTTCAGGTCCGCTGAAATACTACAGATATAGTCCCCATTTGCATTAAATTTAATAATTTTATTGGCCTTCAGATTACATGCATATATTGAGCCGTCATATTCGGAAACGGTTATATCGGACGTACCCTTAGATATATTGTGTCCGAAACTGCCCATATATTCAAATCGATATTTCTTTTTTAAGTCTTCAATCAAACCCTTTAATCCACTTGTTGAATGACGTATTTCAATAAGTTTCGAGTAAATATAATTATTATACAGGTCCACCTTTAAAACTTTTTCCCAGCAATCCTGTCCTTCCTTAATTCTCCCTTGGCAAAATAACCATTCCCCTTTTATAAGATTAAAAGGGATTATTTTTTCCTGCATTTCAATGGAATTTATTTCGGTAATTATTTTGTCGGAAGCCTTCTTTAGTGGATTATTAAGTATCTCAATGTGATTCGTGCCAAACCCTTGATTCAGGATATCTGATGTGCATTTTATATCTTCGAGTTTGGTTAAAATTGCCCTCCGAAGTTTTTTGTATTCGTCTTCTATGTTGCTGAACTGGGTCTCAAGGGCATCATTGCGGTATGAAGATTCAGAGATGTCAATGGCATCGATTTTGGTTAGTAGGTTGTAGAAGGCGGTTTTACTTTTTTCTAGCATGTTAACGCTGATTTTAACGCAGATTAGAGGGATTACAGTTAACGCAGATCGCTCAGCACGAAAAATTGAAATCGTACTTTTTACAAGAACATCAAGCTTAAATCGATGAAATACCGGCCACTCTGGTAATAGCCTTATATTTCAGCAGATCTAACTCTGATTTGATTTGGATTGAGGCATTCTCTTCCATGATGAAGCTGTCAGCATTGCCATTTAATACTTCTTTGTCAAAAGATGGTATCAGGTCTTTTTTCATAATAAATAATGTTCCGTCAGGCTCGAACACATCGGGAAAGTCCTGCCGACCCAATATCTCCTTACCCGTCTCGGCGTTAACTATTTTGCCCGAACCATTGTCTTTACACCACAATCTCTTGTTTGGGATAAAAGGTTCCTGTAAGTCATAAGTGTCGTTGTGTGCCATCTGGAGGAGAAAATATATTATCCCGCAAGCGTTCTTTTCTTGAAAATCGAAAGGGATTAATTCGGAAATTTCGTCAAGTTCAATTTCTACAACACCATTCCGGATCGAGGGAGATAATCCGATCGGCATGGCCCTCAGAAAATATGAATCGTGTGAGAGTGATTCTGAATTGAAAGAGATAGAATGCTTGTTGGTTGTGGGATCCTTTAGCATTGCTGCAGACATGGTGCTGTCGGAAAACGCCGCACCGATCATAATAAAATTTGGATCGGTCTTGATTTGTTCCTTATGTGACGGGCAACTATCTAAGTCAAAGAGAACCCGTGCAGTATTGCCGGTATCATATATCCAAAAAGAGGGGGATATTTCGGGCGACGTTCTGTCTGGATTCTCCTCAATTGGGATGTACTTTATGTGATAGTCGTCATAAGTGCGAAAATAAAGACCTGACCTGCCTTTGTCATTAATGTCTCTGGAATCCCAGTCGAAATGGAAGGGTTTGGTTAATCGGAAACGCAGATTTCTGAGTTTACAATCTCCGAGGCGTTGGATCGTGCCTCTACGATCCGGAGGCTGATTCCGCTGATTAAAAGAGGATTTTATTGAGGTATGGCTACTCAAAAGTTTAAGATAGGGGCTAATGTCTGCATTTTCATCGAACAAATGGATAAGACCAATATCCGCAATTTTATAGTATGCATTGAGCTGGCATGGGTGGTCAATCGATGTTTTGACGCTGATTAGAGCCGGTGCTTTTGAGTGCTTGAATTTAGCTGAGGCTTCGTCAATTAATTCTGGTGTTAAAAGGGGATTTCGAAACCCGAGTATCATCAGACTATCTAAATTTATGCTCAGGATTTCGCGTAAATAGGTCAGGGAAGAAAATGTGCCTGCTGGGAGCAACTCCGAATCCTGAGATTCAAAATCCTTGATCATAGTTGAATCGATACCAAGGGATTTTGCCAAATTTATTATCAAATTATCGTTGGTGAAGACCATCAGGTTTTCTATTTGACGGGCATTTAGAACAGACCTGAATGCTTTCAGTATTAATTCATGGCCATCGGGTGTTCGCCAGAACTGATCGCTGCTTTGGAGAAAAACGGGAATTATCGCTATCATTAATCTTAATTGTCTATGACTCACTGCAGAGGCGCTGAGAGCACTGAGGGTTTATAATCTTATCTTTCTGACATCACAGCAGAATCGAAAAGTAGTTTTCTCTTTGCGCCCTTTGGTCCTTTGTGATAAATTTTTACGGTTAGTTTATGGAAGATGAATATCAAACAAGCCCTGCCTGATCACTTCTTCAGCCAAGTAAAAATCTGACAGAAAATCTATATCAATAAGGCTCACCGGGTCTTTCACCACGTGTAAGTATGGCTTTCCGGAACTCAGGTAGTTGGTCCCGAGGAACAACCCGGAACTCCGAAAAAACGTCGTTCTAACTCGGTTTCCGGCAGAAGGATTAGAACCTAATAAAGGAGCAATCTTGTTATCTCCATTTCTGGAAAAGATGCTTAGGTTGGTGTGTGTTATCAACTTGACGGTATTAACCGAACCATGGCCCTCAATTGTTTTATCCACAAGGAAATCAACAAGTTCGGGGGGTCGAAAAGGATGTGTCGGGTAGAGAGTTACCAATATATCTGGCGACCATCCTTCGTCTGCTAATTTAGTGACCGTAAATTTTACCGCATCACCAATACTTGACCGGTCCTGGGCGATCTCATTGGGTCTTAAGAAGGGGACTTCCGCACCAAAGTTTTTGGAAATATCGGCTATTTCTTCATCTTCTGTGGAGATCAGAACTCGATCTATTAACTTTGATTTTAAGGCCACTGCAATGGAATAAGCGATAAGTGGTTTTCCGCAAAGATGCCGGATGTTCTTCCTGGGTAATCCTTTGGAACCCCCGCGGGCGGGTATGATGGCAAGTACTTTGGGCCTTTTTTTCAACATAAACAATAAGCGGACTTAACCGCGGTCCGTATTACAGGGTTGCATACCCCTCAAAAAGTTTTTTAAGCACCTTCTGTTCAGACCACCTGTTTTCCATGAACAGTCGACTTTCCATGCCAATGTTTTTGCGCCGGTCGCTACTGGGAACAAGCATTTGCAATCTTTCTGCCAGTTGCTTTTGATTTCTAGCGTTGATCCAGGGCAATTTATCAGCACCCGTGAATTCTTTTATGCAGTGAATATTCCAATCATCTAAACCTGCTATGACCGGTTTACCCTGACTTAGAGATTCCAATGAGGAAACACCGTAATAGCCTTGCATGTGGTCGAATATAATATGGCAGGCGTTCTTTCTTTTGAGGCACTCACGGTGAGGCGTGTTTTCAATAATATTTAGTTGAACCCCATGCGGCGTACCATTTTGATTTATTTGATTTATAGCGTGCAACAGCTCTGAAGTGTTTTTTAAACCTTTGCGAGTGGGCGATTGTCCAAGAACAACACCTCCTTTCTCCAAGGCACGTTGAGGCAGATATAGCGCGTTATTGATCGGAACGAGATTGGGCACCCACCTTGCTTCAGGCAACATTTTTAAAAGGTCAGGGGTACTGACGATAAGGTTTTGCCGGTTGAGTGCTTTATATTTGTCCCTGTATTTATGGGGATTGCTCCGGAAATCCGGATGACCATGGTGATGATGGACTATTGACTTATTTGTAATATAATCTTTTAACTTAAAGGGTCCGATTTGAAGAGATTCATCGGCAGTCATATGGAAGTGAATGATGTCGCTTTTTGTTAAAAGATGCTCCACTTCGTTCCAATCCTTATCGTCAAGCCATGGCAGATGAAGGTCCTTTTCAAAAAGATGATTGTATCGGGTTTCCTTTGTGATGAGGCGACAGGTATGCTCTGTGTAGCGATTTATGGCTTTTGTGAACAGGATGGCCGTGCCAGCCGGATCATTTATGGCGATCATCAGAATGTTCATTTGATTAAAGTTTTCCAGCCTCTAATCCTCCAAGCCTTTCTGTCTCCAGGCTTCCCAGCCTCACAACTTCCTGGCCTACCGTCATTTAGTGCATACAGCTCCGCCTCCTCGATTACGTATCGAAAGAAGCCCTAACACATTTTAATTATTATATATTTATTATAGAGTGTTATTTAAGTGAACTGGATGATACTGCTAGTCCCAACCGAAATCCACTTTTTATTTCTAGGGTGCCTGACGATATTTACGCAGCTTTACCTTTGCGAGTTTCTCGCTATCATAAAGACGTTTGACACCATCACCAAGTGCTTCTTCAATCATCCGTATTTCAACAACCAGTCGCTTAAGATCTTCAGGTACTAAAGAAATCTTCTGATCGCTGCCCCACATGCCTCGATCAAGCGTAATGTGACGTTCAAGAAAAGATGCGCCTAATGTTACGGCTGCCAACGAAGACGCTACCCCATCTTCATGTCCTGAATACCCGATGGGACAGTCAAACATCTTTTGTAATGTATGAATCATTCGCAAGTTGAGTTCCCCGGGTCTAAAGATATAGCTGCTGGTAGTATGGGCGATTAAAAGCCGATCCATGTCCAGCAAGGATACAGCATGACAAATTTCTTCCATGGTTGACATGCCCGTCGAGAGAATCATAGGGCGATCCATCACATTAATGGATTGCAGCAAATTATCGTCGGTCAGGCAGGCCGAGGCGATTTTGTAAAAAGGCGGGCTAAACTGCTCCATAAAGTCGACCGAGGGTTCATCCCAGCATGATGCAAACCAGGTAATTCCTCTTGCTTTGCAATAGCTGTCGATGTCGGCATAATTCCGCTGATCAAATTCGACTCGCTGTCGATATTGCAGATAAGTCATGGTGCCCCAGGGAGTTTTTCGAATCACCTTTTGTTGCGCTGTTGGTACACAGAGCTCCGGGGTGCGTTTCTGAAACTTGACCGCATCGCATCCGGCATCAACGGCCGCATCAATGAGCATTTTAGCTATATTCAAATCACCGTTATGGTTAATTCCTATCTCAGCAATGATGAAAATCGGGTACCCTTCTCCAATTTGCCGATTACCGAATTTGATGAATTTCATTCGTGCTCCAAAGCGTTAAATGACCGGAGTTTTGTTGGGGCGTTGCGCGAATGTTTGTATGATTATAATTTTTCATAAGGGACACGTACCCGCCAGCCTTGCAGGGCACGAGCGGGCAGGTAGACACGGATTATACCTCGGATAGTTTCTTAACCATTATTTTGTCCCCGACAAGCTGGCGGATGCATTCATGAATTTCATCCTGTTTGCCGAAAGATGTAATGACGACCGCATCGGGATTTATCTCTTCCATTTTTTGCGGCTCTTGCACGATCAGCCCGTTAAAAGAATTACCCTGCTTTGTCGGATCGCTGTCGACGACTCCGATGACGACAAGCGGGGAATTCTTAATAGCGGCGAAAACGACTTCGGCTGTTTCTGCGACCCCGAATAATACCAGGGTCCGAATTCCTTCACGGTAGAAGCCATTCAAAATCTGGGTGATTTCACATTTTACAGCGCTGTAGAGTTGCACGATCTCGCAGGAATAGGCGAGCAATGACTCCCTGAGCTCGTTTTGCCCGTGCTTAGTCAGGTGATAGCTTAGGGTGCGATTGGTTTCGCCGGACACGGTGATAACACCTTCTTCTTTTAAGCATTTGATGTAATTATTTACCATCGAACTGCTCAGGTTGGAAAATTTAGCTATTTTGTGCTGACTGGCGCTCGGTTCGTTACGGATCGACATGAGTACGGAAAGGCGTCGAGATTGTTTGGTGGGATTCAGGTAGTTTGAATGAATTGCTTTTAGCATCTATCACATTCACCCTTGTTGATGGTTACTGTTCATTCATTGACTGGATGGAATGCAATATTTGTTCCAGTCAATAATCAAACAATTATTATAAATATCAGCAATTTTTATCAACAGCACTCAAGGAAATTAGTACCAATTACCAATAAATTGATCAGGTGAAACTTATAGCTGGCATCGGTTGGCGCGGATCAAAGACCGTGAATTTTATTATATATAATATTAGATAGTTATAAGGATAATACTTTTTCGATATCAACCTGGCACAGGCAATAAAGGTAATGTTTTGGACGGTAACAAACCATTCAATGGATGGATATTTGATTCCCTATATTATTTTAGGAAAGCTATTTCTATGATTTTCAATTTCTATTTAGCCGGTGGGAAATAAGGGCAAAAGTGTCATTTTATTGACAATTGGCAGGAGTCCGGCAGGTGGAATATTGAATTTTATGATTTATCGATACGACAGAAAGTTTGCTTAAGCAAGCTACGCCACGCCAGACCAACCACTGAATTCGTCATGGTCCGAGTCCATTGCGATTCCGTTGGCATCCTCACCATTAAATTTGAAAACGATATGTGATGGATCTATGGTGCCGTCGGCCGTCTCGTTTTGGGTTACGGTAAATGCGACAGTCGCTGTTTGTGAGCGGGAATCATACAATACATAGTCCGGGTAAGAAGCAAGCGCTACTTCTGTTTCCGGAACCTGAAAGCCGAAATTGTATGCGCTGCCATCGCCGGCACCCATTTGCCGGCTGATGTTCCAATTAAACCGGTC
>Ga0209637_1000098_pt1 | contig 39317 bp, 26 predicted proteins | sample OlaalgELextract3_2_FD_187379 | JGI IMG/M metagenome (GOLD analysis project Ga0209637, IMG submission 187379) | Olavius algarvensis symbiont microbial communities from Tuscany, Italy - Type G ELBA extract 3 (SPAdes) (version 2) | ecosystem: Host-associated > Annelida > Digestive system >... | reverse complement strand
CTGCAACATAGTCACGGTTACGGAGATCCAGCACCAAACCCCGCACAATACGCATGATCCCGGGCGATGAGGCAAATGTGATGGCAATGATGATGTTAATACCGGATGCGCCGATGGTGGCGATAATGATAATATACAGCACCAGCACCGGAAATGAGAGAATGATATCTGCGACGCGCGACAGGATATCGTCCACCCAGCCGCCGCGATACCCGGCCGCAAGCCCCATCAAAATACCCACCAGGTAAGCCGAAATGGTCGCCAGGGGCGCATAGATCAACACCGTACGCGAACCCCACATAATCCGTGACATGATATCCCGCCCGATGTGATCGGTGCCAAGCCAGAATGTGCCGCCGCCTTTGGTCGCCGCTACCCCCGGTTTGGCAAACGGCTGAATAGACGAGTTGGGATCAAAGGGCGCAATCAACGGTGCCAGGATCGCAACCGCCACCCAGAATATAACCAGGAAGGCCCCCACCATGCCGACCCAACTTTCCCGCAGAAGCCCAAAAGATTTCAACCCGCGCCATAGCGCCGCGCCGTATCCGGCAGAAGGCATTTGGGTTTTAGCTGTAGTCGTATTCATCGTTTGTCTCCTTATTTAAATCGGATGCGCGGGTTGAGAAATGTGTAGCCAATGTCGGCTATGGTTTGCGTGGTAACCGCTACACAAACCGCCACCATGGCGCACGCTTCCAGCAGGGCGATATCGTTGTTCAGCGAAGCCTCCAGGATCAGTGCTCCAAATCCTTTGTAGGCAAAGAAGAACTCAACCACAATAACCCCGGACAACAACCAGTTGATTTGTAACATGATGACCGTAAAAGGGGCGATAAGTGCATTGCGCAACGCATGCTTAACGATCACCGATTTATACGGCAAACCCTTCAACACGGCTGTTCTGATGTACTGGGAGGTCATGACTTCCGCCATGGATGCGCGGGTCATGCGGGCGACATAGCCAAAATCATAGACGACCAGCACCATGGCGGGCAGGATCAACTGTTTGAACTCGAAGCCGCCCGACATGCTGCTGGTGCCTGGCAGCCATTGCAAACCGAACACAAAGAGGGCGGAAAAAATTACGGCACTGGCAAATTCCGGCACGGAAGTCGTCAAAATCCCAAACACCGAAATCGATCTATCCAGCAATGACCCCTCTTTCATCCCCGACAAGACGCCTAACGTCAATGATAGCGGGATCATTATCGCAAACGTCCAAAATCCCAATATGGCGGTGTTCCATAATCGCGGCAACATCACATCCGCGACCGGGCCTTTAAAACGGATGGATTCCCCCAGGTTGCCGGTTGCAAAATTGCCCAGCCACTTTACATAACGCCACATGACGGGTTGATTATATCCGTGCTGTTCGCGCCATAGCTCCCGCTGTTCTTCATTTGAGAATTGGCCCAGCACCCGGATTGCCGGATCGCCCGTAAGCTCAGTTTCCAGCAGCAGAAAAAGAATCAGCGATACGATAATCATGGTAAAAATCATGAATCCTATGCGCTTTAGCACCAGGGTGACCATTTTGACTCCTTTTGATATAAGTTAACGTCTCGGAATTTTACAACCTACTGAGAACGTAGAGGTTTTTTGGGGCTTCCGAATTTGCCCCGAAAATGGAATAATGGAATGGTGGAACGATGGTCCGCCGCAGGCGGATCAAAAGAATATTAGCCATTTTAATTTTATCGTCAATCCCGCCGGTGGCGGGACCAATAATCCAAGATTGCGCTATCCCAGAACCCATTTTTTCATTATTCCATTGTTCCATTATTCCAATCGCACGACCTTGAGGCTCTCGACAGGTTGCGAGCGAAGCAAACTAACTTGTACTTTTAGTTTCGGGTGAGATTCCAGGGCAGGGAGCGCCGTAACGCTCCCTGCGCCAAGCGCACGCTGTTTTTAACTATGCCAGGGAAACCTTGTGGAAACGGTAGTAGCGGGTTGGATGCATTTCAAAACCGACTACATTATCCCGCACCGCGGTGAATACGGCCCGGAAAAATGGCTGAACCATGACGGCGTCATCCTGCAGAATTTTCTCAACCTTTTCCATCTTGGCCCGGCGTGATTCGACATCCAGGGTCGATTCTGCTTCGGTCAGGGCTTTGTCCCACACTGGGTTGGCATAGCTGGACTCATTCCAGGGCACACCGGTGCGGTAAGCCAGGCCCAATACCATGACGGCCAGCGGCCGGTGGGTCCAGGAGGTCAGGCTCAAGGGCGCCTTGGTCCAGACATCCCAGTATTGCGCCTGCGGCATCACGTTCATTTTGATGTTGATTCCGGCTTTGGCGGCATCTTCTTTGAGCACGGCCACGGAATCCTGCTCCCAAACGCCTTCCGTATTGCCCACATTGCAGGATAATTCAATGCCATTGGGGTAGCCAGCCTCGGCCAGCAGTTTTTTGGCGCCCTCGATATCCTGCTCGAACGGGGGCAGGGCAAAGTATTCGGGGTGTATCTTGGCGACATGATGGTGTTCCGCAACGATCCCTAAACCGCGGTGGGCGATGTCGAGCTGTCGCTTGGCATCACAGGTTTTCTGGACCGCTTTGCGGACGCGGATATCGTCAAACGGCTTTTCGGTGACCTTCATCCGAATCACGCCGGTCTGGGTCGTTGGGATTTCGACAACCTTGATCCCCGGAATGTTCTTGGCCGCTTCCAGCGTTGTCAGATCAAGATTATAGATGCCATCAACCTGTTTCGAAGCGATAGCGGCCAGATAAGCGCCGGCATCTTCGCCCAGGTCAACAAAGCGAATTTCATCCAGAAAAACCTCGCCGCCCCAATAGGGTTCTTTGCGTTTTTTCAAAACAGCCAACTCACCGACTCTGAATTCGGTAAGGGTATAGGGGCCGGTACCCACCGGGTTTTTAGAGAGATCGCCGCCTTCTTTTTCAAAATTGCGGTGAACGATTCCGGTGGGATAGTTATATAGGTTTTCAGGAATCGACAGCACCGGCGAATTCAGGTTGAGTCTGACCGTATGCTTATCCACTTTCTGCACCGCATTTTTGCTCATACGCTTGATCGGGTTGCCTTTGGCATCTTTCTCCCCGGTTTCTTCGAGCATGGCATCGAACAATCCCAGGTTGGATGATCCGGTTTTGGGATCGAGCCAGCGGGTAAAGTTAAACACCACATCGTCGGCATTGAAATCATCTCCGTTTGACCATTTGATACCTTTACGCAGATGGAAGGTCCAGGTTTTCAGGTCCTTGGAAGCTTCCCAGCTCTCGGCCAGACCGGGTCGCGTAATGTTATCCGGCCCGGTTTCTACCAGATACTCGGTGATATGGCGGGAGACGATGGATTTCTGGGTCCATGAATAGGTTGCCGGATCGGCCATTTCCTGGACCTGCATACCGAATTTTAAAACGCCGCCTTTTTTCTGGCTGGCAGCCTGGGCCGATGAAATAAAAGCCGGCAATCCAGCCATGCTGTAAGCAGCCGTCGCAGACACGCCCAGTAACGTGACGGTGCGCAGAAATTCTCGCCTTGAACACTTGCCGTCTGCAAGGGATTTTTTCATTTGTTCAACGCCGGGATGTTCTCTTTTGGTCGTCATAATAATATTTCCTCCTTTCAGGAATAATGGGTTGTCAAAAACGAAATAATCGTAAAAAGCCAACATACTCAAAAATCAACCCCATAACTATCTGTATTCAAGTGGTGCAGAAATTAGAAATTTTAAGACTTTTTACGAAACCATAAGATAAAGCATATAAAGTTAATGCCATAATAGACGGACGGTTAAATGCGGTGAGACTGAATAAAAAAAAAACTGCTGTTTAGCTTATAATCAGTATTTTAGAAATTGAACCGTGTCCAACTTAGATAATCAGTTCACCTCTGTCAAGGATAAAGTATAAAGCGCCCTCCCATTTGTCTACCACACTGTAGACATCCTGCCATTTTAGACGGATTTTTCTTGCAACGGGTACGATCAAGAATCGTTGTCGCTGATACGATTTCTCTGGAACCCCATATCTCAAAACATTGAAATATTAACAGAACTTAGTTGGCGGCGCTCATCCGCCGGCGGAGAATAGTGGAACAATGGAAGGACGGAATATTGGGACCATTCGTGATCCATGTTGCTTACATTTTCTAATTAGGCAAACACATGAAATTTTTTTCTAATCTGTGTTGCTATATCCAGGGGTATTTTCGGCTCTTCGATTGCTGAGAGGATATTTTTAACAATCCTATTTGCCCGTTCTCTGGCATCCAAGGAACCGCTAGTTTCCCAATCGTTCCTAAACGTTTTATCGCTGACCCCATTGCTTTGGAAATATTCATTGCGAATAAAACGCATGGTATGGTCTGACATTAAATAATTACCACCCGGTCCGACCGCTTTGATCGCATCATAAGCCAGATGCGCTTCATCCACTGCAATGCCTTTCAAAATTTTGCAGGCCATTCCAATAATCTCATCATCAATGACATATTGTTCATACGAAATACATAGCATAGACTCCAGCATTCCTGCAGCATGATGAATGTAGTTGTTACCCCCCATTGCAGCGAGGGCCGTGGTGAATGCCTTTTCCCAGCCTGCCTGGGCATCCGGAATTTTGGAATCGCTTAGTCCGGAAGAAGCATAATTAGGCACCTTTACATATTCGGCTAGCTGGTGAATTGCAGTTTGCATCATGCCGAATTCAACGCCGCCACCTTGATAGCCCATAGAGCGCATATCCGCCATACCCGGCAAGCCGCCATACAAAACTGGCGCAGCGGGATTAGAGAGTTGATGGACAGTGATACCGGCAAGTTCCTCTGCATGGGTTTGCACCAATGTGCCGGCCATGGTCATTGGAGATGTGGAGCCAGACATAGGCGCGCTGGCTATGGCAACCGGCACCGTTTGTCGGGCCGCCTCACACACATTCTTTACGGACTGTGTGCAAAATTTAAGTGGACTGATGATCATGCAGGCGGCAATTGAAAAAATCGGATTTTTTCTTAATTTCTCTCTTCCGCCAACCACGATTGACGCCAATTCAACGGCGTCCTTAAGCCCTTGCTCGAGGTCGCAGCCGAACATAATGTGCTTGGTGGTGCCAAGCATAGGCGCAAAAAGAGAATTAACATCGTAGTATTCGATAGGCACATCATGCGGTACGACACAACGTTGGAAAAAGTGAATATTATCCAATTGGTCAACTAGTCTGGCCACGTTATAAATATCTTTAAGCAATCCGTGACGCACTTGGCCTGTATCAAAATCCAGTACGTTTAACGCAGACCCGCCAGTCCCGGCATACACCCGGTCGCTGCCTAAATGCAGATCATTCTTGCCGTCCCTGCTGTACAGGACAAATTCAGCCGGTGCTTGGGCAACCATTTCTTCAACCAATTTCCCCGGGAAGTAAACCCTTGCCTTTTTTCGATCGACCTTACCGCCTGCCTCTTCAACCATATCCAGCATATCGTCGAGGCCTGTTTCGAATGTCAGTCCAATATGTTCGATGACATCCAATGATTTTTGATGTATAGTTTCGATCTGCCCCTGGTTCAAAGGCCGATAGAGGTTTCCAATTCGTCCGCCGCCGCCCATTTTGTCTTCCTTTTTGGCTGGATATTTATTTGCCACCGACAACCACCGAATAATGGAGCAGGATTTAGTATGTTGTGAGTGAGTAGTCAATGCCTTTTGCTATGGCCGACTATCAAAATGAATCAGAAGACATTCCTTTTGATACGCCCATTGACCCCGTGCAATATCCATCGAGATAACCAAGGCAGGTTTCGTTGTCAAGATTAATTGACCTCTTAACCGTTATTTCATATTTAACACCCTAAGTTAACCTGGGTTGCCGGCATCGCCGGATCCATGTGCATTGGTCACGGCAATGGGGATATCTAGACCAGCGGCACCGGCCGGATATGGAACCAGGCGTCGCACTTTTTTTCAACAACAGTCGGAAAGCCCGAACCATGCTGCTAAACGGTATCACCCATTTCACCCGACCGGGGTCAACCAACGCCGGGCCCTCTGCCAGGATGCTTTGTATAAAGATCTTGGTCAATCATTATTGATATTCATGAATATCTCCAGTACACTGACTTCGACCGGGCTAAAGAAAGTGAATCCTTGCCTTGAAAACCAGAAAGCGAGAATGTTTACTATTCGTTTCAATGAGGAAAATCGTATGTGGAAACTCAGGATTTATCTGTCTGTTATTGTTGTATTTCTATGCTTATCGGCCACATTGTCGGCAACCACCACCGATGAGCTCAAAATTGTTTACAGCGTGGGTGTTGCCCCGCTTAAGTTTGAAGATGCGGCTTCGCGGCCGGCAGGGCTCTTGCCGGATTGGTGGCGGCTGTGGGCTCAAAATGCGGGCAGAAAGATTAAATTTGTCAGAGCGGAATCCTTTAAAGAATCGCTGCAACTGCTCAAAGACGGCAAGGTCGATTTGCATGGCGGTCTTTTCAAGACCCCGCAGCGCGAGAAATTCCTGGATTATTCAAAACCGCTTTTGGCCCTCGACTATTACATTTTCACCCACCCATCGGTTTATCCGATCAAGTCATTGGAAAAAACAGCGGGCTTTTTAGTCGGCATCCAGCAAGGCGGGTATACGGAACAATTGGTGCGCTCCAAAGTACCTGCGAACAGAATTGTTGTCTATGACCGTTTCCAGGATCTGTTCCGGGCCGCCCTTGAGGGTGAAGTAAAGGTGTTTGTCGCAACGGAGCTGAGCCTTTTGTACTTTCTTAAAGAAAATTTCCAGACCAACATCTTCGAAAACAATCGCGATCGACCGCTGTTCTCCCAGGTGTATTACACGGCTGCCAATAAAGGAAATCCGGCGCTGATTCAACAGGTCAATGATGGAATAAAAGCCATTGGCAGCGCGGAAAGAAAGCAGCTGGAGAATAAATGGATTGAAAGGGAGTTTAAAGATATCCCCAAAGCATCGAAGGTTGCTCTGCCTGAAAAAGAAATGATCGCCTTGACTGATGCGGAAAGGCAATGGCTGGCGACCCACAAAAAGATCGTTGTGGGCGGCGAAATGGATTGGGCGCCTTTCGATTTTGTTGATGCGACCGGACAATATGCCGGTGTGGCCAATGATTACCTGAAGGTTATCGGCGAAAATCTGGGTATCGAGGTGCAGATCGTCACCGGTCCCTCCTGGGATGAGCTTTTGACCTTGATCCGCAGCAAAGAGATCGATGTGCTCCCGGCTATTTATCACTCCCGGGAACGGGAAGCCTTTGTCAATTTCACCGATCCTTATCTCAAGTTAACCGAATTTATCTTTACGCGCAGCGACAATCAAAACATTACCAGTATGGTTGGCTTACAGGATAAAACCATCGTCGTTGTCAAAGGCTATACCATTGAAGCAGAACTGCGTTCGAATTATCCGGCCTATGACCTGATAACGGCACCCACGATTCAGGATGCGCTGAAAAAGCTCGTTGTCGGTGAAGCGGATGCCTTTATCGGCGATATCATTTCCACCTCCTACAATATCAAGGAACTTTCGCTTGTGGGCATCAGACCCGCGGCGACGGTTCCCTTTCGGGGGCCAAGTGTCCACATGGCGGTTCGAAAAGATTGGCCGGTTTTAGGAAATCTGATCGATAAAGCTCTCCAAGCGATACCGGAGAGTCAGCACGATGCCATTCGAAACCAATGGATTTCTTTTGCCGAGAAAAAAATCGAGCAAAGCCGCCCTGAAATCGCCCTGACGGCCGAGGAACAGGTCTGGGTCAAACAGCACCCCGTGATCCGGGTGCACAATGAGAAGAACTGGCCGCCGTTCAACTATTTTGAATACGGCCGTCCGCGGGGGCTTTCCATCGATTACATGGATCTGATGGCTGAAAAGCTTGGCATCGAGGTCGAGTACGTCACCGGGCCCAGCTGGAACGAATTTCTGGCAATGGTGAAACGCAAAGAGCTGGATGTGATGCTCAACATCGTGAAAACCGAGGATCGGCAAAAGTACCTTCTGTATACGGAACCGTACGTAAAAAACCCCAATGTTGTCGTCAGTTATCAGAAAAACGCCTATGAGAGCATCGAAGCACTTTTCGGCAAGATTGTAGCCTTTCCCAAGGGATTTTTCTACGAGGAAGTGCTGACCAAATCCTTCCCCCGGATCAATCGTCTGCCGGTGGAGGATACCTTGGCCAGCCTCAAGGCCGTGGTCTTCGGCAAGGCGGATGCCGCCCTCGGGGAGGCGGCCGTGATACGAACCCTGATCAACAAAAATATGCTTTCGGGCCTTCAGGTTTCAGGCGAGGTGAAACTCGGAAATCCCGACCTGACGAATCTGCGGCTTGGGGTGCGGGATGACTGGCCGTTGTTGCAATCCGCGCTGATGAAGGCCATGGCCGAAGTTACAGTGCAGGAGATGAACCAGATCCGGCAAAAGTGGCTGGCGGTCGATAAACGGCAGTTCGATGGGTCGGACGTATCGCTATCTGATGCCTCTGCCGGAAAATTAGCCATTCCTCTTGCGGCTGAAGAGAGCACCTGGCTGGCAGCGCGCAAAAAGATCCGTTTTACGGGAGATCCGGACTGGTTGCCACAGGAGGCGTTCACCAGCCAAGGGCAGTACGTCGGAATCGTAGCGGACATCCTCGATCTGCTTGAGGCCAGGCTCGGCATCGTGTTTGAGCGCGTCCCGGTAAAAACATGGGATGAGGCGGTGCGCCTGGCGGAGGCGGCCGAGGTTGATGTGCTGTCCGAGACAACCAGCTCGGAACGAGCCACGATGACCTTCACCGAGCCCTACCTCCTTTTTCCGGTAGTAATCATCGCTAAACAAGGGACCCAGCCCGTCTCGGGTCCCGGCGAGCTCAAGGGCAAGCGCGTGGCGGTGGTCAAAGGCTATGGGTATGTGATCCCTTTTCGTCGGCAGTACCCGGATCTGGACTACGTGGTAGTGGATACGGTTCGCGATGGTCTTTTACGCTTATCCGCGAAGCAAGTCGATGCCTTCATCTCGGCCGCCCCGACTGCAGCCTATTTAATGTCCGAGCTTGGACTGACGAATCTCAATGTCATCGGGTCCACCGGACTTTCCATCGACCTGGGATTTGGCGTCCGCAAGGATACGCCGGTGCTGGTCAGTATCCTCAATAAAGCCCTGGCCAGCATCACCGAGGAAGAAAAACTCATAATCCGTCAGAAGTGGGTTCCCGTTATAGATACACCCGTTCCGCAAACAGCCGATCCGATTTCCTATGGCCGTCTGATTGGATACGGCATCGCGGTCTTCCTGATTCTCAGCCTGCTGACCTGGGTTCTCATCAAAGTGGCAAAAAAAGAGCAGCTTGCCGTGAGTTTCGGATCGCGCTGGTTTCGGGGGCTCGTCCTGGCCGGTTTGAGTTTTTTCGTTATCGTTGTCTGTCTGCTGGGCTGGTTTACCTTGGACAAGAATAAGGAACAAATTTTGGCCGGTGTCGGCGAAGACCTCACCGAAACGCTGATAAACGCGGATGACCGGCTCAGCTTCTGGGTGGAGAAAAGAATATCCTCACTGAAGCTGCTGGGACGCGATCCGGAGCTGGTAACTCTGGTCAAACGTCTGCTGGCCGTCAAATCCGACCGTGAAAATCTGTTGGCCTCCGATGCGTTGCGGGATGCCCGCGCTTTTTTCAAGAACAACAAGGATGTCTTTTCAAATATCGGCTTTTTTATCATCAACGCCGATCACATCAGCATCGGGTCCATGCGGGACACCAATATCGGTACCCCCAATCTCATTTCACTTCAGAGACCGGAATTGCTCAGGCGGGCATTTGCGGGCGAAGTCCTGTTCGTGCCGCCCATCGAATCCGATGTCCCTCTGGAAAAAGAGCCCCAGGCAGAAGGGGCCCGGAACCCATCCACCAAATTTTTTATGGGGCCCATCCGGGACCCCAGTGGGCAGAGCATTGCGGTGATGACCCTGCGGGTGGACCCTTCCCAGGAATTCTCGCAGCTCCTGCCGCCTTCCATCACGCACAAGACCGGTGAAACTTACGCCTTTAGCGAGCATGGCGAAATGCTTTCGGAAAGCCGGTTTGGAGACCTCCTGCGCCGGATCGGACTGATCGGCGAAGATCAACAGAGTGCTTTGAACGTTGCCATTCGGAATCCGGGTGTCAACCTGGTGGCAGGGCAGCGCCCGCAAATCGAAAGATCGCAACAGCCCTTAACCCGGATGGCATCCGGTGCCATTCAATTAAAGGCTGAAATGACCGAGTCCGGTCACACCCATGGCCACTCGAAAATCGAGATCGATACGAAGGGATACCGGGATTATAGAGGGGTGCCGGTCTTCGGCGCCTGGCTCTGGAATGCCGGTTTGGGGCTTGGCCTGGCGACTGAAATCGATGTCACAGAAGCGATGTCGGACTACTATCAGATACGACGGACGGTTTTGGGGGTTTTGGGAGTTACCCTGTTTCTTTCTGTAAGCGCGGTGTTGCTGGTTCTGATACTGGGCGAACGCACCAGCCATGCGTTGATGAAGGCGCGCGACAATCTTGAAACCAAGGTTGACGAGCGGACCGCCGAATTGCAGGAAAAGCAGGCGCAGCTTGAGGAGGCGCTGGAACGCTCCGGTCTGCTGCTGGATTCCGCGGGAGAGGGAATCTTTGGCGTCGACCTGGACGGGAAGGTGGCCTTCATCAACCCGGCCGCCAATCGAATGCTGGGATTTGAATCCGATGATCTTATTGGACAGGAGGTCCACGAGAAAATTCACCATTCCCACGCGGATGGCACCGGTTATCCCAAAGCAAAGTGCCCGATGTACATGACCCATGTTGATGGCACCGATCACTACGTAACCGATGAGGTGCTCTGGCGCAAGGACGGTACGCCGTTTCCGGTGGAATACACCAGCATGCCGATTAAGAAGGCGGACCGGGTCGTAGGGGCTGTGGTCACCTTCATGGATATTACCGAGCGCAAAAAAATTGAAACCGCTTTGCTGGCTGAGCGCGAACGACTGCAAAAAATTCTTGATACCAGCCCGGTGGGTGTCGGTATATCCACCGAGGGCGTGGTACGCTTCGCCAACCCGCGCTTTGCCGAACTTTTTGATCGCAAGGAGGGGGAGGCGGCGCAAGAGGCCTACGTCAATCCGCAAGACCGGGACCACATCGTGAGCGAGCTAAAAAGCTCAGGAATTGTTCGTGATTACGAGTTGCAGACCTATGGCCGCAACCGGGAGATCCGGGACACCCTGGCGACATTTATCAGTACCGAATATGAAGGCCAAACCGGTATTCTTTCCTGGATGGTGGACCTGGGCGGTCTAAAAGAAGCCGAGCGGGAACTGAAGGCCAAATTCGATGAGCTGGCCCGATTCAGGCGGCTGGCCATCGGCCGTGAACAAAAGATGATCGAACTGAAAAAAGAAATCAATGAACTCATGAAAACATGCGGAATGTCGGAAAAATATAAAATTCATTAAAGGAGAAATTTAATGCTATTGCTTAAAGTGCGATTACAAATAGCGATAAGTACCATATTCCTGGTGGTCTGTTCCGGGAGCAGTGTTGCCGGCAATATCAATTGGCAGAAAATCAAAACCTTACAGGATATGGCGTTTGTCGAATATGTAGAAAGCCTTGACTTAAAAGGGCAGGCTGCTTTGGATTTTTGGAAAAACATTCCGGTGAGCAAGGCAAATCAGCAAGCATACCGGATTTTCCGCAAAGAGGCATTCGCCATATATATGAATAAATACCCCAGGCCGAAAGGAAATATTCCCGAGTTTAAAGTGGGGATGGGAACGGATATAACCGGCCCCATGAGTAAACAAAAATTGAAACTACCGTTCACCAATTACTACCCCCTGGAGGAAGGACCCATCGGAGATCCGCAAAAGATTTATCGAATCGGGTATACGATTCATGGCTTTACCCATCCCTGGCTCTTGAACAATGCGGATTCAGCGATGTGGGAGGCAAGCAGGCATTCCAATGTGCGGCTTACAATTCTCGATCCGGAATTTGATAACCACAAGCAGGTTCAGCAAATCGATGCGTGGGTCGCAGACGGTCTCGATGGCATAATGATATGGCCCATGCAGGAAGCCCCTACCGGGCCACCGGTACAGCGGGCGATCGCTGCCGGCATTCCCTGTGTGTCCATAGACAGAATGGTGGGGGCAAACAAAATCAATGCACGGGTAACGGGCAATTTCCCGGCCAATGGTACCCAACAAGGTATGTACCTGGTTCACAAACTTCTGCAGGAAAATAAGCAAGTAAAAGGTACGGTTCTAATGATTCGAAAACCCCTGGGAAGTACGGCTGATGCCATGCGAACAGGACATTTCCTCAAGGTCATCAGCTATTTTCCGGGTCTCGAAATAGTCGGTAGCTTTCACAACAGCAGCAACCGGCAGGATTCGTTTCAGCAGGTCAGCGATGCGCTGAATAAGCACAGTGAATTGGATGTGATATTTTGTACGGGCGCCGAACAGGGTATGGGCGCTGTGCAGGCCATCGATGCCGCCAAGAGATGGGACAGCCGGGCAGGCCATAAGCGAATCATCGTGCTGAGCAATGATGATCTTTTTGAATCACTAGATGCGATCGGCAAAGGGAAAATGGCCATGACGGCGCCTTATACACCGTTGCTCGGAGCGCTGGGGGTGCGGATATTATTAAAAATGGTAGCCGGTGAAAAAGTCCCGCAGGATGTCATTACGCCGGATCTGCCCATGGTCACAAAAATTAGTGAAACCGTATTTGGTATCGAAACTGTCAGCATCGATAAATGGATGCCGTACACGTATGGGAGGCAGGAATAAACCATGTCGCCAAATTTGACAATTCGCACCAAGTTGACCATTGTATTGCTTACCCTGGCCTTGATACCTTCTCTATTGCTTGGATATATTTCTTTAAGGGTTTCACGTACCGCCCTGTCTGAACAGGCATTTAGTCACCTGATAAGTACCCGGGATGCCAAGAAAGCTCAAATCCAACGGTATTTTCAAAAAATCAGAGCGGATATTTCCGTATTGGCCAATTCGTCTCATATTGTCGCGGTGCTGGATGGTTTTTCTTCAACCATGGAAGATGGACGGATTAATGAGGCCCAATACAGTTATTTCGAAAGTTTGGAGTACGGAGACTCATTCAGGAAGTTTAGCCAGGAATATGGCTACTACGATCTGATGCTGATCACCAAAGCAGGTGATATTGTATATTCTCTTGAAAAAGAGTCCGATCTGACCCAGAACGTCCTGACGGGTGAGCTGAAAGATACCCATCTGGGCCAACATTTCCGTGATGGTTTAGAATCCATTGACATTACCGATTTTAAACCCTATCCCCCGTCTGATAATGAACCCCTCGCGTTTGCGCTTTCACCCATCGAATTATTGGATCAAATCGAAGGCGCGGTGGTGTTAAAGCTCTCCGATGAGGTCCTAAATACGATTATGACGGAACGCTCCGGTCTGTCGGAAAGCACCGAGGCCTACCTGGTCGGTCCGGATAATCTCATGCGTTCCGATTCCTATTTGAGCCCGCAAACACACACCGTCAAGGCGTCTTTTTCAAATCCGATCGAGGGCAAGACGGATACCCGGGCCAGCAGGGAAGCGCTTGCCGGAACGAGCGGGAACGGGCTTATCACCGGCTACAGAGGCGTACGCGTTCTTTCCGCCTATGGTCCGGTTACCTTTGGCAGCACAACCTACGCCCTAATTGTCGAAATCGATGAGAAAGAGGCTTTTAGCCCAATATCCGATCTTAAGATGTTTATGGGTGCTTTTGCGGCGGCTGTCATGCTTATTACCGTTCTGGCCTCCTTTTATATTGCCAATAAATCAACTAAACCCATCAGAGAACTAACGCAGTCCTCAATCGAAATAGCGGCGGGAAATCTCGATACCGAAATCAATGTGGCTAGTAGTGATGAACTGGGCGTGCTGGCGCAAAGCTTTTCAACGATGCGGAATTCAATACGGCAAGCCCATGATGTTCTGGAACAAAGAGTTGAAGAGCGGACGGCTGAATTAAAAAAATTATCAATCGCCGTTGAGCAGAGCCCCGCCTCGGTGGTTATTACCGATCCTCAAGGAACCATCGAATACGTCAACTCCAAGTTTTGCGAGGTTACAGGCTACAGTGCCGAGGAGGCCATTGGCCGGAACCCGCGTATTCTTAGGTCCGGCGAAACGCCCCCGGAGGTTTATCTGGAACTCTGGAAAACCATCACCGCCGGCCAAGAATGGCGCGGTGAGTTAAGAAATAAAAAGAAAAACGGTGCGTTATATTGGGAGTCCGTATCCATTTCACCGATCACCGCCGGCGATGGATCCGTTCAATTTTATTTGGCCGTCAAGCAGGATATCACCGAGGCCAAGCAGATGGAGGAGAGCATCCGCGAACAGGAGGCGCGGTTTCGCGGATATTTTGAGCACAGCCAGGTCGGGATGGCGGTCACTTCACCGACCAAAGGATGGCTTGAGGCCAATGATCAATTGCAGAAAATGCTTGGCTATACGCTGGACGAGCTGCGTCAAAAAAACTGGGCCGAGCTGACCCATCCCGAAGACATCGAGGCGGATGTACAACAATTCGAACGGATGCTGGCCGGTGAGATCGACGACTACACCCTTGACAAGCGCTTTATCCGCAAGGATGAAGAGATTGTTTATACCAATTTAACCGTTGCCTGTATACGCGATAAAGCGGGCGATGTCCTTAATGCCCTGGCGTCGTTTCAGGATATTACCGAGCGCAAAAAAATGGACGACGCTCTGCATGAGCGGATCAAAGACCTGGATGAGGCCCAGTCGGCCATGCTCAACATGATGGAGGACCTGGACGAGGAAAAGGCCCGGGCTGAGGAGGCCACCCGGGCCAAGAGTGATTTTCTGGCCAACATGAGCCACGAGATCCGCACCCCGATGAACGCGGTTATCGGTATGGCGCACCTGGCGCTGAAAACGGAACTGACACCCAAACAGCATGATTATTTGAGTAAAATTCAATCATCCGCCAATTCGCTGCTGGGCATCATTAATGACATCCTGGATTTTTCCAAAATTGAAGCCGGCAAGCTGGATATGGAAGCCGTGGAGTTTGATCTGGCTGAGACCCTGGACAATGTCGCCAACGTGATCACCGTCAAAGCCCAGGAAAAGGAGGATCTGGAGGTTTTGTTTAACCTCGATTCCCAGGTGCCCAACTTTCTGGTCGGAGATTCGTTAAGGCTCAATCAAATTCTGGTTAACCTGGGAAATAACGCAATAAAGTTCACCGAGCACGGTGAGATAGTCGTGACGACCAAGGTATCAGAACGGTCGGATGCTAAGGTCACCCTTCAGTTTTCAGTGCGGGATACGGGGATTGGCATGACCGAGCAGCAGCAGGCCAAACTATTCCAGGCTTTCTCCCAGGCCGACACCTCAACCACCCGGAAATACGGCGGTACCGGGTTGGGGCTGACCATCAGCAAACGCCTGGTGAATATGATGGGCGGAGAAATCTGGATCGAAAGCGAGCCCGGGCAGGGCACCACATTCCACTTTACGGCCGATTTTGGTCTGGGAAAAGAAACGGTAAAAAGACGCTTTGAGCCAGGGCCGGATCTCAGGGGGTTGAAGGTACTGGTGGTGGATGACAATGCCACTTCGCGGGAGATCTTGCAGGATATGCTGGAGTCGTTTACCTTCGAGGTGTATCTATCGGCCTCCGGAGAAGAGGCACTGGAAGAGATCGAAAGAGCCGACCGGGATAAACCGTTTGAGCTGGTGATCATGGATTGGAAAATGCCGGGAATGGACGGCATCGAAGCTTCCAATCGAATCAAAAGCCACCGGAGATTGACTAAAATACCCGCCATCGTTCTGGTGACGGCCTACGGCCGGGAAGAAGTCATGCGCCAGGCCGATGAAGTCGGGTTGGATGGCTTTCTGCTCAAGCCGGTGAACTCATCGGTGCTGTTTGATGCCATCATGCAGGCCCTGGGAAAAGAGGTTCAAGACGTGTTGCGGGCAGGCCGCAAAAAAGAACCGGGCACCGAGGAGTTAAACGCTATTTCCGGGGCCCGGGTGCTGCTGGTGGAGGATAACGAAATTAACCAGCAGGTGGCACAGGAAATTCTGCAAGGCGCTGGACTGATCGTTACGGTTGCAAACAATGGTCAGGAAGGCCTCGAAGCGGCCAAGAAAAACCAATATGATGTCATCCTGATGGACATCCAGATGCCGGTGATGGATGGGTATACCGCCACTCGCAAAATACGCGAGTGGGAAGTTGGAAGTGGCAATGCGGAAGTTGGAATGCGGAATGGGGAAGGCGGAAGGCGGAATAAAATTGGACAGGATTCCGATTTAAATTCCGAATTCAAAAGCATCCCCATAATCGCAATGACAGCCCATGCCATGGCCGGGGATGAGAAAAAAAGCCTTGAAGCCGGTATGGATGGTCACGTAACCAAGCCCATTGATCCGGTGCAGTTATTTGGCGCCTTGCACAAATGGATCAAACCGCCTGCCGAGCGGACCGTCGTTCCTGTATCACCAGCACGTGACGCGTCTATTGAACCTGATCAAGCGCTGCCGGATGAAGAGACGCTGCCGGAATCTCTAGCGGGATTTGATCTTGCGGCCGGTTTGGCACGTTTGATGGGAAATAAACATCTTTACAGAAAGTTGTTGGTGGATTTTGGTTCAAAATACACAGCGGCAGCCCGTGATATCCGCGAGGCAATAGATGGAAAAGATTTTGATCAGGCCCACAGCCTGGTTCACAACCTGAAAGGTCTGGCGGGCAATCTGGAAGCCAAAGACCTCCAGGCGGCAACCGTGGAAATGGAAAAACTGGTTAAAGGACAGACGGAAAAGACGGCCTCGGATAAAGAACTGAACCTGAAATCTGCTAATCTGGCAGACGCCCTTAACCGGGCGCTTGAAGCAGTTCAAACATTAGGCGGCACGGCTGCAATGACGACGATTGACAGCAGTGAAGACGCGAGGGTATCGGTACCTCCGGAACTGATAAAAAAGGTGACTGAAAGCATCAAAGCGGCGGCTGATATGGGGGATGTGGCACAAATTAAATCAATTGCCGAAGCGTTGAAGTCCGAATCCGAAGCCGCGGCACCTTTTTGTAACAAATTAGTTGATTTGGCCGAGGATTTTGACTTTGATGGTATTGAAAAACTTCTGCTCGAGTTAAGTAACTGAGGGGTCGGGGAGTTTTTTAAAGCCGTCCCGCGACGTGAAAATTAATGAGATAAGATTGACCATCACCCTAATTTACCTATATGGTACCTGGCTTTACTTCTCAAATATGAAATTCCTCTCATCAAACCTATCCGCGATTTGATAATTGCATAGAGGACCCAGCACTATTGGATTTTCTTGCCAACCATGATTTTGTAGTGTAACTTGCCAACGCTCGTATTATTTATCAAAGATTGGAGCCAAATGGCAGACCAACAACCCTCGAACCATGAGCTTTCCATAAGCGCCGTGGTATTTACGATATTTCTGTGCATAATTTTCGGATCAAACGCTGTTGCCGTAAAAATTGCTTTTACGGGCATGGGCGTTTTTACCTCGGCAGCCATCCGCTTTGCTATTGCCGCCATTGCTATTTATCTTTGGGCCAGAATAACAGGACGAACGATTGCTCTGAAAAAAGGGCAAATTCATCAGGTGTTAATTTTTTCAACACTTTTTACCGTCCAGCTGTCCTTATTTTATCTTGGCCTCAGCAAATCCAATGCATCCCGCGGTACCTTGCTATCGAATCTGCTTCCTTTTTTTATCTTATTTCTGGCGCACTTCTTTATTCCGGGAGATCGGATCACCAAGAGAAAGTTTTTCGGAATTTTGCTGGGATTTACCGGCGTCGTATTTATGTTTATAGATGAAAAAGCCATTCAGGCCGGTTTTAGAACGGGGGATATAATTATCCTGTCTGCCGTGACCATCTGGTCCTGTTCCACAGTTTATTTGAAACGGATTATTAACACTTTTTCTCCTTTTCAGGTGGTGCTGTATTCAACCATGTTTTCAGTTCCGCTTTTTCTGGCTGAGGCATTGTTATGGGACAACGTTATGATTTTCAACCTGGATGCTTGGGTCATCGGCGCTATGGTATACCAGAGTCTTATTACGGCATCTTTTGGCTTTGTGGCCTGGAACACCCTGCTCAAGAAATACGGAGCGGTATCGTTGCACTCGTTCGTATTTATTATGCCGATTGCGGGCGTCGCATTAGGAGGGTTGGTGTTGGGGGAGCCAATTACAATTAAAATCCTGCTGGCACTTCTTTTTATCGTATTCGGAATTCTTGTGGTTCATTGGCATCCGAAGAGAGAAGCACCGGCCTATCCGATCCGGCGGGGGATATGAGCAAAAATTACTTTAAGCAGCATTTCCGTAGTCTTTGGACCAATGAATTAAATTATTTTCTAAACCCGCCGGATATATGCCCCTGCCGGGCTATTTTAAATGAATTTCCGCCGCTGGGCATTTAGAAGCGTCCGTTTGATGATCATACAAATTCAATTTAAAAAACTGAGGAAATCCTTATAAAAGATGAGAAAAATCCTATATTTAATATTTGCTGTCATTATTGCTTTTCTGGGGTATCGGATTTTTTTTACTTCCTTGCCGGGAAAAACCAATGATCTTGCCGGTCAGACAATTATCTGCTTTGGAGACAGTTTGACATACGGGACCGGAGCCGGCAAAGAAATGGATTATCCCTCGCAGTTGTCCACAATGATTGCCGGGCCGGTGATCAATGCCGGTGTGCCGGGGGATACGACTGCCCGGGCATTGCAACGGCTTGAGCGGGATGTATTAGCTAAATCTCCTGATTTGGTGCTGCTCACCCTGGGCGGCAACGATCTTAAAAACGGTGTTGCCAGGGATGTGGCCTTTGAAAATTTGAAGAGAATTGTTGATTCGATACAGGAAACAAGAGCCAGGGTTATTATTGGCGGACTCTGGTTTCCACTAAGAGATCGCGGTTTTGGCAGGGCTTATCAGGAACTGGCTGATGAGACCGGTGCGGTTTTGGTTCCGAACATTTTTGAAGGCATAATGGGAAATGGCAAATTAATGAGTGATCCAATTCACCCCAACGATGCGGGCTATAAAATAATCGCCGAGCGGTTTCATGAGGCGATCCTTCAACTCTAATTGAGCGGATGAATTACCAGTACCGAACCCGCCCGATGTCCACATGCACAAAATCAGATTTCGGGTAATAGCCGACACCGCCGACTTTCAGTTTTCGGGCAACATTTCGTAATTGCCGCGTCCTGAACCCGGAAATTCGGATATCAATGGCTTTGCCCTGCATGTGCAGGCTGCGGGAGGCCACGCCGGTGCTTTTTTTTCTAAGTTTTTTATTCGTAGCGGGTGACCGGTAGCCGGATATGACGTGAAATGGTTCTCGCGGATTGGTCTTAAGGGAGACGGCGTGCAGCAGGTCAAGCAATTGGGTATCGATGGCCTTAACTTCGCCGTTGCGATGATCACGCAAAATGTGGTTTATTTTTGATAAGGCTTTATTATCATATTTACCGCTGCGGCAGTAGCAGACATGCAGCCGCTCGTTGGTGTGTGTGTTATAAAATGCCAGGTTTTTGAATGCGTCAGCCTTGGAATCAAAAGCGGCCAATGCTGAAACAGGGTTCAGCACGGCACCCGTGACCACCAATCCCAGTTTCAAAAAATCACGACGCAACAGTCGGCTATCTGCGCGCCGGTATCTGTTTATAGAAAAATACATTATTTTTTCCTCCAAAACTTCTGAATTCTAATGCATTTTTCAAAAATAGTCAATTTTTGAATCCAACACCTATTTCAGGCCGAATTTTACCAGCACCTGATTCAACACAACATCATTTAAAACCTGGATTCCTTCATTTTGCAGTCCTTCGGCAAATCGGGCAGCAAATCCGCAGCATCTTTCAATTAAGTCGCTTAACCCGGTTGTACCCAACGAGCGCAGCGCTGCCCAGACTTCGATGCCGCGGGCGCGGCGCGACATTTCGGGGACATAATGGGACGGTTCTCTTTTTTCACCTTCGATCAGATATGCTGCATGGCTGGACATGGCAGCCAACAAATGCCGTGCCTCGCGCACGAAGATAAGACCGCTGTCATAGGGAACGTTGAGCCACTTGTGGGCATCCGTAGCCCATGAATCGGCATTTTCAACTCCTTTTGCAAGCGCCGATTTTTTTGGAGCTGCCGCGGCCCACAATCCAAAGGCCCCATCGACATGGACCCAGGCGCCGGCTTCTTTGGCCTTTAAACAAATTTCTTCGGCCGGATCAAAGGCACCGGTATTTACGTTTCCCGCCTGAGTGCAAATGATGGTTGGGCCGGCAATGGGGGGAAATGATTCCGCCCGCATCCGACCTTGGTCATCAACGGGAATTCTGACAACACGATCCCGGCCCAGTCCAAGCATGCTCAGTGCTTTTAACACGCTGACATGGACTTCTTCACCGACAATGACCTCAATGGCCGGTGCGCCAAACAGTCCGCGGGATTCAACATCCCACCCCTGCTTTTGCAGCAGTGCATGCCGGGCGGCGGCCAGGCCGGTGAAATTGGCCATGGTTGCACCGGTTGCAAAGCCAATTGCGGTTTGTGGCGGCAGCCTGAGCACGGAAACCAGCCATTTACGGCAAACTTCCTCGATGAATGACGCAACCGGCGATGCCGTTTCCAACACCGCATTCTGATCCCAGACTGCGGCCAGCATGTTGGCTGCCATCGTTGGCGGCAAGGCGCCACCGGTGACGAATCCGAAATACCGGTTGCCGGCGCTGGCGACCGTTGCGCTGGAACCGACGTCATCTAATTCGGCCAGAACTGTTGCCGGATTAATTGGATGGTCTTGCAGAGGCACATCCAGCCTCTTTAGGCCTGCAACAGTATCCGGTGCCGGGCTGACCCGCCTGGTTGGCAGTTCTGTCAGGTATCGATTGGCCCGCATGATAACTTCCGAAAGCAGATAATCCATTTTCTATTGCCTTTTCAATTCATCCCATGCCTGCATGGCCCGCCGTTGATGCGGAATCGTGATGGTGCCGCCGACGATAAGGCCGATAAAAAGTGCTTCCTCCAGTTCTTCGTCGCTGACGCCTTCTTCAAAACACCGGATGATGTGGTATTTGATGCAGTCGTCACACCTTAACACAAAAGAGGCCACCAGACCCAGTAGTTCTTTAACTTTACAAGAAAGCGCGCCTTCCCGGTAGGACTGCGAATCGAGGCTGTAAAATCGTTTGGTGCCCTGACCGGCGTACTCCATTACGAGTTCATTTAATGTTTCTCTTTCTTTTTGAAACTTTTCGATAATTCCCATCGGCATGATCACCCCCATATATTGTAATGATTGAATAATTAAGGTCCGCCTCGCGGATCAATTTTAAATTTTCCACCCGGTATGGTGGGTCCGGGTTGGGCATTTCGCATAAAGTTTTTTCAATAAATACCGATAGAATTTCTAGAGTACAAGATTCGGTCTTGAAATATCAATCATTCACGCCGCGTTCGCATTTCGTTATACAGGCGGGAGGTATACGCTGTGAGTCTCTATAGTGTTATTTTCGAAGGAAAAATCTCCAACGGATCTCAACTTCAAGAAGTCAAAAGAAATCTGGCGGCTTTATTTAAAATAGATGATCAAAAAGCAGACCTCCTTTTCACAAAACCACAGGTTGTCCTGAAAAAGGGCCTGGATTATGATTCGGCTGTTAAATACCGTAAAGTCTTACTAAATACGGGAGCAGTCTGCAATGTTAAAGCAGACGCTGGCCCCTCCGATAATTTCCAGGTTGAAAAAGCAACCCCGGCAGGCACGACTGTTCAGGCCCTGAAGCAGTCAGTTCCACCGCCGGTTTCAAATCAATCTTCCAACTACTTAACTGAAGATACAGCACATTTGGAATTAGAGCAGTCTGATGAATCATCCTCGGAGAGTACATCCCGCAAAGGGATTGGTGACATTATTACGGGAGTTGTTCTCATTGGTACCGGCTTCGCCTTTGGCGGATCTGTCTTTTTTGGCAATCCCGGCCCTTTGGACTACCTCTTTGATGGTCTCGGCATATTTTGGATCGGGCGCGGGGTCTATAAGATGGTGCGCTGACCGTGCCCCCATCTATCCTTTGCCTTGAAAGTGGGTAATCGGCTGAATGCCTGCCTTTAAAATTGCGGCGCGAACGAGGATCGTGACGGCATCGAAATAGGGGAGTGACAGGTGTTTCTGCTTGAGGGCCAGCGGAACTTCGGTGCAGCCCGCAATAATGCCCTGGGCCCCTTCAGGTTTTTTAGCGATCAAGCTCTCGGCTGCAGCAACTAATTCATCCGTAATTTCAGATCTGGTGCGAGAGGGCCTGCTGCTTTTAATGTCATAGATTGCACTCATGATCCTAGACTGCATCGCATCGTCCGGCACAAGTGTTGTAATATCTTCTAATGCAATTCGTTTCTGAAACAGCCCCCCGCTGACCGTACCGGTGGTTCCCAGCAGGCCGACTTTTTTAATTTCCGGATGGTCCCGGGTGATAGCCTCGGCCACCGCATCAAAAATAGACATAATAGGCAATTCGATCTGCTGCTGGACATCCGCTAAAAAAACGTGGGCTGATACACAGGGAATAATAATAAATTCGGCCCCGGCACGCTGCAGGGCCTGGCAACCCGCTACCATTATCGGTACCGGTGATTCACCGTCGCCGATAATGGCTGCCGTGCGATCGGGCACCTTGGGATTGGAATCGATGACGACCCTCAGGTGATCCTGATCATATGTGGCCGGCGTGTTTTCAATAATTTTAGCAAAACAATCCACGGTGGCTTCCGGTCCCATACCGCCAAGGATACCGATTACTTTTTCCATCTATAATTGCCTCTGTTTTGAGTGAAGGAATGGATTCCAATCGGGTCATTTTTCTGACAGGATCAACTGGATCAACTGGATTTTTTCTCGGTGTCCGGAAATTGAAAAAACCGAATGACCCTGTAAATCCGGTCTACTTTAAATTTTGAAATGGTATGGTATATTCGCACCATTTTACAAGATCTGATCCAAGAACTCCCGGGCCCTTTCACTTTTGGGATTGTTGAAGAATTCGTCATAGGTGCCGCGTTCGACAATCTTACCGAAGTCCATAAAGATAATTTCATCGGCCACCTCACGGGCGAAGCCCATCTCGTGGGTGACGCACAGCATGGTCATGCCTTCCTTTGCCAGTTTAGCCATAACGTCCAAAACTTCTTTGATCATTTCCGGGTCCAAAGCCGACGTCGGTTCGTCAAACATCATATACCGCGGCTCCATGGCCAGCGAGCGGGCAATGGCCACCCGTTGCTGCTGGCCGCCGGAAAGATTGGCCGGGTAGGCAGCGGCCTTTTCGGGGATGCCAACTCGTTTCAACAGCACCATGGCTTTTTGTTCGGCCTTTTGTTTGGGCCATTTGCGCACCTTCATCGGCGCCAGAGAGATGTTTTGCAAAGCGGTCATGTGCGGATAGAGCTCGAATCGCTGAAAGACCATGCCGATATTTTCCCGCAGCTTATACAGATTCGTCCGGGGGTCGCTGAGCGAGACGCCATCGACAATGATTTCGCCTTCCTGATACGGTTCCAATCCGTTGACGCAGCGCAGCAGGGTGCTCTTGCCCGATCCGCTCGGGCCGCAAATGACAACGGTTTGGCCACGCTCAATCGTTTCATTCACCTCCGTCAGCACTTGAAAATCACCAAACCACTTACTTACGTTTTTTATCTCAATCATAGCAAACCTGTCTTTCTGCCTTTTTCCTCGAAATGCCGGGAGATTTGAGAACCGATAAAACAGAAAATGAAGAAAACAATGGCCACAAAGCCAAAAAGCTGGATGGAGCGAACCTCCAGGTTGTCCACGATGGAGGTTCGCCGCACGAATTCCTGCAGGCCGATGACAAAGGCCAGGCTGGTGTCCTGGAAGGTAACAATCGACTGGGTGATCAAACTGGGCAGCATGCGCCGGAATGCGATCGGTATCAGAATGTAGCGGGCCGTCTGACCAAAGGTCATGCCGGTAGAGTAGGCCGCCGCGCTCAAATCTTTGCTGATGGACTGGTAGCCGGCGCGGAAAATTTCACCGAAATACGTTGCCTCGAAAATAATAAATGAGATGACCGCTGAGAGAAACGGATTTAACGGGCGTCCGGCGATGATCGGCATGACAAAGTAAAACCAGAAGATAACCAGAATCAGCGGCATGTTGCGCAGGAAATTAACATACCAGGTAACCGGGTAGTAGATCCATTTTCTTTTTGAGATCCGACCCAGACCGACCAGGGCACCCAGGACGATTCCACCGATCAGGGCAAAGAACGTTAATTCAAGGGTCACGAGAAAACCGCCCATCAGGAAGCCGATATTGTTCGTTACCGCATCAAACATGGCTACCTCCCGATCATGCCCGGTATCTTGAATTTGTTTTCGACAATGCCCATGATCCGCACGACGGTCAGACCTAAAATCAGATAAATGGCCATTGCGCCGGTGGTTGCTTCAAGACCGTGGAATGTTTCGGCGTCGATGCGATAGCTCATAAACGTGAGCTCCGCCACCCCTATTGTCATAGCCACCGATGAATTTTTGAAGATGGTCAGAAACTCGGTTGTCAACGGCGGCATAATTATTCGGAGGGCATACGGAATGATCACATGGCAGTACATCTGGTAGTGGGTCATGCCGGTGGATAACACCGCCTGGTACTGGTCGGCACCAATGGACGCGAAACCGGCCCTTAAGTGTTCAGCCACCCGCGAAGCGGTATACAATCCCAGGGCCAGAATGGCGATGTAGTAGTTGAGACCCATGATGCGGTTGATTTGACGCCCCAGGTCTTCGCCGAAAATCATCGGTCCGGCATAGTACCAGAAAAACAGCTGAACCAGGAATGGAATGTTGCGGAATACTTCGGTATAGGCCGTGGCGATAAAGCGCAGCCAGCGCCAGGGCGTTACCCGCAGGGTTCCGACGAATATTCCCAGGAAAAAGGCGATAATCCAGGCCAGAAAACCTATTTTGATGGTCAACCACAGCCCCTGCAGCAACCATACGCCATAAGGCTGCCGCCACAAGACCCCCCAGTCAAAGTCGTATGCAAAGCCCATTAATTATACCCTCCGGGAAATTCGAAACCCCTGGCCCAGACCTGGATCGTATACACCACATTTTGTGAAACATAATTTCCCAGCTTAGAAAAAGCAGAAGCCAAGTAGTAGCCGTCGCGCCAGGGCAGGCCGAAACCCGAAATTAGAAACAAATCCGAAATTAGAAAATTATAATGACCAAAACAGTTCTATTTGATTTAAAACTAAGGTCATGGTCAGTAAATACCGGATGGCGGCAAGGATTGATTTTGCCAACAAGTTGTGAAAAAAAATTGTTGCACGCGCAAAAGATACTGAATTTACACTACCTAAAGCCCATGGGAGATGGATAATTTAAGCCTAAAAATATTTTGAAAAAATAGATACCTGAATTTTTAAGTAACAATCATCGCTATAAGTCAATTGCGGTAACTTGACCTCGTACGTCACTAAAGGTTATTTGCGTGCAAAATTCAGGTTACTTCTTCCACCACCCATCCGATATCGGGTATACCATCATCTGGAGGTACTGTTGGTAGGCCTCTGACATGGGAATGGGCACGACCCCCTTGGGTCCCATCCACTTTTCATAAAGCGCATCGAATTTGCCGGTATGGATGGACCACAGAACCGTGTTGTTGACAAAGTCGCGGAAGTCGGAATGGCCTTCGCGCATGATATAGGCATAAGGCTCATAGGCGATGGCAAATGGAACCGTCATCCACTTGTCCGGATTCTGATCCTTCATGCGCAATCCCTCCAGCAGGCTGCGATCGGTGGAGTAGGCATCGATTTTTCCGCTTTTTAATGCCAGCATGCCCTGGGGATGGGTTTCGGTGACAACGATGTTGGCTGGTTTGAACTTGCCTTCTTTGGCCAGCATTTCGACTGCTCTGAGGTTGGTAGTTGCCCGCGCAGCACCTACCAATTTGCCGTTTAGATCCTCAAGGCTTTGAACGCCGCTGTCTTTGGCCACCAGAAAGGTTGTCTCCGAGAAGAAGAAGATCATGCTGAAATCAGCCTGCTCCTCACGTTTTTGGGTATAGGTGGTCGAGCCCATTTCGACATCGACGGTACCGTTGACAACCATGGGGATACGGGTTTTGGGAGTTACCGTAAACGGAACGATTTCAATGGTTTTGCCGAATCGCATACTCAAATACTTTGCCAGTTCGCCGGCCATGTCCACTGAAAACCCCACGTGTTTGCCGACCTTGGGATCGACAAAAGCGAAGGGGATCGAGCCCTCCCTGAATCCCAGTTTGATCTTGCCGGTTTTCTCGATCTTATCCATGGTTTTATCCGCCATGACCGGAACAGCCAAAAAGGTCATTGCAATGACAACTGCCAATCCTATGATGCTAAATCTTTTCATACCATCCTCCTTTTTTGATTGGTTATTAATTTAGCGCTGTGAGCGGCAGATTGAAAATTGGGTTGAAATTGGAAAGTTATAACCCTAGATGAGCGAAATTTATCCCCGATCATCCAGGGCCAGGGTTCCCCGTGAGATAATGTCGCTAAATAGAATTTTCTGATAAAAAAGTCAATTACAATAAGAGGTTGATTTATCTTGGGATATATCGAGCTAAGCTAAAGTATGAAATTATAAGGCGGACCACAATATGTTGTATCCGCCATTTCGACAGCCCTTCCTTTACCATCCCCGCATCGGAGTCCACTCGTCGACGACCTGATCTTCTTCAACGACATGGTATTTTGGAAACAGGGCGGCGGTCAGGCAGGAATGGTTGGGGATGATCTGAAGCAGGCTTCCGACGGGATGCTTTTCGAAGGCAATCGGGTCATTGGAGGTGATCAGACCGTGTTCCTGGCAGATACTGAAAAGTCTTAGACGAGGATGATTCAGTACGGCCCCGAAAACAATTTCATCACCCAGGTGATCCGCGCCTAAATCTTTGGAGAGCGCCAGAGCGCCGGCATCGATCAGCATCTGATTGTGGGCCGGATAATGGGCCGCCACGGTGGTCAGAACCGTTGCCGCGACTTGCTCCGGGCGACAGGATCCAATGTCGGCTTGAAACTTGTCAAAAAAAACATAGTTGCCCGGACGAATTTCAGTGACGCCCTGCCAGTCGGGCGCATGCATTGCGGTGGGGGTTGAGCCGACACTGACTGTATCGCATGCGATTCCGCCATTCTGCAATTGCTCGGCAAATTGAGCCATGACGTCACGTTCCTGCCTGGCAACCTCAACGATTTCAGCAGGATTGCTGCAGTGATAGGAATGGCCGGCGTGGGTTAGGATTCCTCTGAAGTCAATGTAATCGGAGGCAGCAAGCTGGCGGGCGAGCTGAACACTTGCGGGCTTTGACGGGTCAACGCCGGCTCGATGATACCCGCAATCCACTTTTAGAAATACCTTGAACTTGATACCATGCTCCCGGCCGTATTCTTCAACCGCTGACAGGGTTTGCGGCTGGTCGAGTAAAATATTGAATACGTTGAGACTGGCGGAAAGCTCGGCCGCTTCGCTCAACTTGTTGGCGGTGATGGGAAAGGCATAGGAGATGTCCTTAAATCCAGATTTTTGATAAAATCGGGCTTCGGCCAGGGTCGAAACAGTGATGCCGGGCGCTTCAGGGGCCGTTTGCATTTTGGCGATTTCAGCTGTTTTGTGGGTCTTGACATGCGGCCGGAGGTTAACATTGTTCTTCTGCGCCCGCGCTTTCATCATTTGTACATTGGCTTTTAGCTTAGGAAGATCAATCAAAAAAGCCGGTGTTTTTAATTCTTCTATTCTCATTTTGTTATTTCTAAAATTAAATGGACAGTTGAGATCAACTTTAATAGCAGCGCTGGGTTTCACCGCCTTCGGCAGGTCAACTCACGATCTTACCCTATACCTTATGCACCATGCGCTATTTACTCCGCCCTGAAAAATATCCAATAACTTCAGATTTTAATTGCTTCTTAGTTTACATAATAAACAAGCCGCTGATTAGAATCACAAACAAATAACGCTTAAAAAACATGCGCAGCATAAAGTAATTAATCCGCGGAGTTTCGATATAACAGCATTCTTCAGTATCCACCGAAGCGCCTTCAAACTTGTCATATGCTATTTTTCAGGGCGGATTAATTAAGTATTTCATCCATATATACATACAATGCCGGCGAGCCGCCGGTATGGACAAACAGTACGTTTTCATCTTTGCTGAAGAAGTCTTTGCGGATCAGGTCAATAAAACCGGCCATTGCTTTGCCCGTGTAAACCGGGTCCATCAGAATTCCTTCCAGCCTGGCCAGCATGCGAACCGCTTCCGCCATTTGCGGGGTCGGCAGAGAATAACCCGGCCCGACGTAATCGCCGAAACACAGCACCGCATCACGCGGAATCGCAGAATTGATGCCGACATGGGCAGCGGTCTGCTTGACAAGATCATAAACCATTTCTTCCTGCACATCTTTTTTGCGACTGACATTGACACCGATTACGGGAATATTGCTGTTGTTGCCGTAAAATCCGGTAATCAGACCGGCGTGGGTGCCGGTGCTGCCGCTGGCGCAGACCACCCGGTCAATTTTAAGGCTATTCTCAAACATCTGGTTTAAAATTTCTTCGGCACATGCCACATAACCGGTGGCACCGATCGGATTGGAACCGCCACCTGGGATGATATAAGCCTTGCGCCCTTCTGAAGCCACCTCTTCGGCTACCTGCTGCATTTCATGCATCATGTCGGAGCCGCCCGGGACCACCTTGATTTTTTCAACACCCAACAACTGAAAAAGGAAATTGTTGCCCCCTGCCTCCGGGTTGTAGCTGTCGGCGACCCGCTCTTCTAAAACCAGTCGGCACTTCAACCCTTCTTTTACCGCAGCAGCCAGGGTCAGCCGACAATGGTTGGACTGCACCGCGCCACAGGTGATCAGCGTGTCGGCTCCCCGGGCCAGGGCCTCGGCTGCCAGAAATTCGAGTTTTCTGGTTTTGTTGCCGCCGCCGGTCAACCCGAGCAAATCGTCGCGCTTCATATAGATTGTCGGCCCGCCAAGGGTATCAGAAAGTCTGGACAGTTTTTCAATCGGGGTTTGCCCCGCGGTGTAGCGTCGGCGTGGGAATTTGGCCAGATTCATTTTGATGCTCCTGATTTAATTTTATTGGACACGGATCTTAAAAAGGTTCAAAGGTTCACAGTTAATAGGTTCAGGGCTACGGGTTCCTTGTTCAGAGTTTCAGTCTCCAGCCTGCTGCAATCGACCCGAGGAAATACCTTCAGAAATATAATCGAATTAATATCCCCGTTTCCCGTGGTCGACGGACCATCCGGCTTAAGATGGGTTATTTTGAGGTACTGACCTCAAATCTTGCTAAGATCATGCATTTTAACCCTGGGCCCTAAGCGTTGACCTGTGAACGGTCATGACTAACTAGCATTGGGAAAGTTTCAAAAAAAGGATCGACTGTCAATAGGCAGTTAAAAATATTTTAAGCTCTTATTGACTTGACGACGCCGTGACTGAATTGTATTTTCTGTATTTACTGTTAATTAAAATAGATGTTGAGAGCTTTAAATATGAACGAGAATTATTCTGAAAAGGACTTTGCCAACATCGATGCGGCGGAGCTTGCCAAGTTCGAAGCCATGGCTCCGATCTGGTGGGATAAAAACGGCGTGCAGAAACCGCTGCACGATATCAACGTGCTGCGGGTCGACTATATTAACACGCAGGCGCCCCTTGCGGGCAAGAATGTGTTGGATGTGGGGTGCGGCGGCGGAATTCTGTCCGAAAGCATGGCTGCGCTGGGTGCGGTGGTCACCGGAATCGATGCCAGCCCGGCGCCGCTGGCGGTGGCAAAAATGCATCTGAAGGAATCCGGTTTGCAGGTCGACTACCAGATGGCCACTGCTGAAACTTTTGCCGCCGGGCATCCCGACCGATTCGATGTGGTTACCTGCCTGGAACTGTTGGAACATGTACCCGAACCGGCTTCCGTGGTTGCGGCCTGTCAGCGACTGGTTAAACCCGGTGGTGACGTTTTGTTTGCCACCTTGAACCGCAACCCCAAATCCTTTTTGTTTGCCATCATCGGCGCCGAGTACCTGCTGCGAATGGTGCGGCGGGGGACGCACAGCTACCGCAAGTTTGTCAAACCCTCCGAGCTCGATGGCTGGGCCGGGGCCGCCGGCTTGACCCTGCAGGATCTGACCGGACTGCATTACAATCCATTTTTGAGACGATATTCGATGGGCGGCAATACCCATGTCAATTACATGATGCATTTTCGTAAATAATCCGCCATGTAAAAGAGTATATTGCATGTTTGTTAGCTTATCTGTGAATCTTGAGCTATGGTGATATATCAAGGCTCTGCGGATTATTTAGTTAATGCTGCGCATTTTTTTTCTTGTATAGTGTAGTGTCACAATGAAAATATTGGGTAAATGAGTTAAATTTTGCCTGCAAACACGCATCGGATAAATACTTTATTGCTGACAACAGCGCGTGTGAAATTCAGATATTAAGAAAACAGATGTCGCCGGATGTCAATGCCGTATTTTCTGATACGATTCCAAACTGTTCCCCGGTTCACCCCCAGTATTCGTGCAAATGTTAAATCACTATGTTTAAACGAAATGTTCAATTCCCACTGTCCGCATATATTATCAACGAAACAATGGTAGTTGTATTTTAAATATAATCAAGCACATATCGATTTTTTAACAAAAGAGCTAAAAGGGCATAGTTTTTGTATATAGTCATCGGTTTAATGCATATGTCATATTATCCAGTCTACACCTGAGGAGGTAAGCGATGACAGATACCCGGGATACAGAAGTAATATTAAGACAAAGAGATATTACCCGTAGAGAATTTCTGAAATTTTGCGGGGTCGTGGCCGGTGCTTTGGGTCTGGGCCCGGTCTTTGGGCCGAAAATAGCCGAAGCATTGACCGGCTCAAACCGCCCACCGGTGCTATGGCTTCATTTTTCAGAATGTACCGGTTGCACAGAGGCAGTATTACGAACCACAGCACCTTGGTTTGACGAATTGATTATGGGAGCCCTATCGCTCGATTACCATGAAACGCTGATGGCTGCGGCTGGAGACACGGTTGAAAATATTTTGACAGAGGCTTCCGAGCAGTATGCCGGCGAATTTTTCTGCGTGGTGGAAGGTGCTATTCCGACTGCTGAAAATGGTACCTTCGGCATGATTGGCGGTCGAACAATGCTCAGTATCGCCCAGGATATTTGTCCGAAGGCTAAAGCCATCATTGCTACCGGGACCTGCGCATCGTATGGCGGACTCCCGGCGGCCGATCCCAATCCGACCGGGGCAAAAGGTATTGCGGATGCTTTGACCTCGCTCAGGGTGCCGGTCGTGAACCTGCCCGGGTGCCCGCCGAATCCAATCAATTTTGTGGGCCTGATAGCCACCTATTTACTCGAAGACAAACTTCCGGAGTTAGACCGATTCGGCCGGCCGGTGTTTGCCTATGGCGAAAAAGTCCATAAAAGATGTCCGTTTAAAGAAAATCGGACCGGGCGATGTCTGGAAGATGCCGGCTGCAAAGGCAAATATAGCTACAATAATTGTCCATCTATCAAGTTTAACGAAGGCACCAGCTTTCCGATGCAAGCCGGTCATCCCTGTATCGGTTGCAGTGAACCGAGTTTCTGGGACCGAATGACCCCCTTTTACACGGAGTATGAAGGTGATTTTGGTGGTAAAAAGCGTATGAAATTTGCCCATGTATCGAATGATGATGATTTAGGTTAATATGCCAGGAATTTAGGTAGAATAGTTAACTTATATGATGATTAGAAGTGGGTTCGAATCCACTTCGAACCGACCCGGTGAAGCTAATTTTACACACTCAGAGCGGGAAAGGATCATTGAATTTGAAAAAAATTGAAAGGATTGCAACATGCCAACCAACAGGAACATGACCGCGTCAGAAGTACCTTCAGACGTGGAGCGGATTGTTATCGATCCGATTACACGAATAGAAGGGCACCTGAAAATTGAGACGGAGATCAGCAACGGTCAGGTTGTCAATGCCTGGAGTTCAGGGACGCTATATCGCGGCATCGAGACCATTTTGCAGGGACGGGAACCAACAGACGCATGGCTTTTTACGCAACGACTTTGCGGCGTATGCACTTACGTGCACGGCGCTTCCTCGGTCAGGTGTGTTGAGGATGCGTTAAATCTGAATATCCCACCGAACGCGCGCAACATCCGCAACTTACTAATGGGGGGTCAATATGTTCATGACCATCCGGTTCATTTTTATCACCTGCATGCCCTGGATTGGGTCGATGTGGTCGATGCGCTGGGTGCAAATATCGGCGCTACTGAGAATCTCGCCAGAACGCTATCGCCCAACGCTTTATTCATTGACTTTGACGATGTAAAAGCCCGCCTACAAAGTTTTGTCGACAGCGGTCAACTGGGACCTTTTGCAGGCGGTTACTGGGGACACCCTGCTTATATCCTTACCCCTGAGGAAAATTTGTTGTTCGCGGCCCACTATATCGTCGCTTTGCGACAGCAGGTCAAGGCCGCCAACATGCATGCCATTTTCGGAGCAAAAAATCCTCACCTGCAGAGCCTGAAAGTCGGCGGTGTTACCTGTAAACACGACATAACCGCTCAACGAATAGCCGAATTCAGGAATTTATTGGACGACATGCGGACCTTTATCGATACAGTTTACCTGCCGGATGTCGCGTATCTTGCGACCCGATACCGGGAATGGGCCGCATACGGTGGTTTCGGTAACTATATGTCTTATGGCGAATTCCCATCCGGTAACAATGAACCCGAGGATTTCTTTTTTGAGCGGGGTGTCATCTTTGACAAGGATATCGACCATGTTCAAGAGGTCGATTTAAACCAGATTTCAGAAGACGTTCGGCATAGCTGGTATGCGGGAAGTTCGCTGCATCCGTCTGAGGGAGAAACTAATCCCAATTACACCGGTTACAATACGGCCGATGAGTACAGCTGGCTGAAAGCACCGCGTTATCAAAGCGAGCCCATGGAGGTCGGTCCCCTGGCCCGGATCCTGGTAGCCTATGGCAAAAATAACGAGCAAATCAAAACTGTCGTTGACGAATTCCTCTTTGCCACGGGACTGACGGTAGATGATCTGCATTCAACACTGGGCCGTACTGCCGCCCGGGCGCTGGAAACCAAAGTCATAGCTGATGAAATGGATGGCTGGTTGGATCAGCTGGTGGAAGGTGCCGGCACCCGGGTTACCGTAAACATGCCGCTTCAGGCCGGCGGTGCCGGGCTAAATGAGGCTCCCCGCGGCGCACTCGGTCATTGGATCGCGATCGATAATCAAAAAATAGAAAATTACCAGATGGTCGTTCCATCAACCTGGAATCTTGGGCCCAGATGCTCGGCCGGGAAAGAAGGTCCAGTTGAAGCGGCCCTGGTTGGCACCCCGGTAGTTGACTCGAGTATGCCTATTGAAATATTACGGACGGTTCATTCTTTCGACCCGTGCATGGCGTGTGCCGTTCATGTAATCGATAAACAGGCCGACAGAGTTTACGATATTAAGGTAACCTAACCCGGACAAGCCGGAATTGAAAATTGAAGATTGTAAATTGAATATTTGTGGTTGTCGCTTCGCTCCCTTCATTTTAAAATCGAAAGAATACCTTCAATATTCAATCATTATGCACTTGTCAGGCCTCATTTATGTTTTAATTTAACTTGATGATTCAATCAAATTACTTAAATCGTTTTGCATATAAGAGGTCAAAAAAATATTATGAAACAAAATAATTATATATATTTTCCGATGATGACGGTTGGTGAAGCGGCTAAATATTTAGGTGTCGGCCGCAAGGTAATTTATCAGATGATCGAATTCGATCAGATTCGAGCGGTGCGGGAAAACCGGGCCGTTCTGGTTGAAAAACGTAGTTTGGATGAGTTTCGAGCGTCGGGGCAACTAACCTAATTTTGCCACAAAATATCACAGGGCCCGGTATTTTTTGCGTCTTTCCTTAAACCTTCCATTCAAACTGCGTTTGACGTTGTCCTTGAAGGTCTTTGATTTGGAATTGATAACTGTGTAACTGTATTTGAGGTTTTTTTCCACCATGTCCGGATAGTTTTTAATATTGTTACGCAATTTGACACTGTTGGATGTGACTTTGCGAATGAGGTCAATTTCTTTACCAATTACCTTTGTCTGCTTATTTTTGATGGCATCCAGAAAATCGTGTCGATCATTTTTGCAGGATGCATAACTCACTACCTTTCCCATTTGGGCCAGGCGGTGTCCATCACTACCGCCGGTTATCCCGATATCCAAATTGAAACCCAGTAACGCGCTGCGCAGATTCCATTTGTTAAGATTTTCGGCATTAATGGCCTCGATGCCGTCAACCATTTTGAATAGACGGTCCAGTCTTTCTTCCGAGAAGTAAGAATTGTGAATACCGGTAAAGGTGGCACTGTAAGGATGGGGGAAAACAACAACCGATTCGAAGGCCCGGGCCCGTTCAATGATTTCCTCCATTTCCAGTGAAGTTGAGCTCATGATATCGTGGCCCATATTGGGCTGCAGATCATTTTTATAAAATGATTTCATGCCCTTAACGTCATAAAAATATACAAGGATATGGGTTCCTTCCTTAGAGGTAATTTCAATCCCCGGTATGCTCAAAATGTTTTTGTATCGATCAAGCTCAACTGCCCCTTGAATCTCATTGTGATCGGTGACGGCGATACCGATGTTCAATTCCCGGGCTCTTTTTACGATGGCAGCGACTGAATTAAATCCATCTGAGTAATGTGTATGAAAATGTGGATCGACGACCGTATAATGTTGGGTTAATTCATCGAGGTTGGGTCGCTCAAACAGGATCTTGTGAGGATTTTGTGTATTCATAAATCAATAAAAATAATTAAAAGCGGCTTCAATATAAACGCAACGAAACCGCTTTTTCTTTTTTATGGATTAATAAAGATGTTCGGCGCCTGTTGTTTCTGAAGGATTCTATATCTATATTAAGCATCTAAAATTAATTAATATTTCTCACAGAAACGCACCTGTCAGGCTATTTCAATTACTGGTATCGAATTTTTGGCCTCATATACTATCGGGAAAAACCGCTAAAACTTTAGCGATAATTTCTCCGCCTTGTAAAATAAGAGATCAGGTGGGAATAAACCATTGCTGGTCATTGAAATCTGAAACGCTCAATTAGGCCCTATTTATTCAAATCCCATCATATTTGCACATAATTTATGCTGTAGCCGGGTTGAATATTTTAGCAATGCCATCGATTTGAATTGAAAAGACAGAGCGAAGCGATACAAAAAATCTTCAATCTTCCATCTTCAATTCCGGCTTGTCCGGGTTGGGTTTTCCCTTTTCACGACGATACCACTGTGAAAGGCGTTGGGGAGAGATACCGAGGTAGTATGCGATGACAATGATCTGATTAAGCAGCCAGGTTTTTAATATACCAAAATTTAACCATCGGCGGGGTGAAGTTTGCACGGATTCCGGCAAAATAACAATTTTGCCTTTTTGTTTTAGTCGCCGGACCAATTCGAAGTCTTCCATAATCGGATATCCCGGATATCCTCCGATTTCATGGAAAAGATTGCGGGAGACAAACAACGCCTGATCACCGTATGGCATCTGAAAAAAACCTGATCGCCAATTGGCAAACCGCTCAATGAAGCGGAGGCCACCGGCGTCCGAATCGATGCCCAGTGCAAATGCTCCAGCACTAACTTCATCCCGGGCCAGCGCTTCCAGCACACAGGTTTCGAAATTTTCCGGTAGACGAGTATCGGCATGCAGAAACAAGAGTACATCACCGGTTGCCGCCGCCGCACCGGTATTCATTTGTGTTGCTTTGGAAGCTGCTGATGTCAGGACGCTAACATCCATTGATTTTGCTATTTCTACTGTTTGGTCTTGACTGCCCCCATCAACTATAATGATTTCCGTTTGCCTGTATTTTTTGAGTTTTGAAATGGTTGCTTTAATGGCCTGGGCTTCATTTAAGGTTGGTATGATCACGGATATGAGTTTGGATGGAGTTGATGGCGACTCCAAGCCCGCCGCTTGATACCATACGATTAGATCCTCGGGCCGATCCACATCCCGCAGCGTATCGAGGAGGTTATAATTCAGCCCTAATTTATTTGCGATGCCAAGTGTTTGCGGCAATACCCTATCTGTGCCCCAACTGATATCGTTAAATAACTGTGGATTCCAATGCCTGAAAGTTTTCCGTCGCACCCCGATTAGATAATAGCCCCCATCACCTGCTGGTCCTAGAACCAGATCATTTTGACTTAGTGCCTCAAACGCTTTTTGCATGATATCTGTGCTGATATCCGGGATATCGGATCCGATAATCACCACGGTTTCGCATCCCTGCCCAAAGGCGTCCTGCAGTGCGCGCCCCATCCGAAGGCCGATGTCACCGCTGCCCTGGTGACAATATGAGAACCCGGGCCCGAGCCATTCCGTCATTAGCTTTTCGCTGCCGCCCTCATAGCGGACTTCGGCCGTTAACTGGTGTAATTCGCGCAGTTCGTCTACCCTTGACCTGATATGTTCGGTCATTTGACGCTGGAGTTCGGCAGCACCCTCTGCCCCCAGCTCCGGTATCATGCGGGTTTTGGTAGTACCGGGTTCCGGATAGCGGGTAAATATTATTAGTCGTTGTTGTAATTCCTCAGGCATTGGGTGGTTCCGAGAATACCATAAACATGCAGTCTTGACTGAGTTGTTGATTCTGGCCACACAAATCCTGCCGCGGCGGGATTGCAAGGCCAAGGATAACGCACTGACGTGCTTTTGCCTTTCTCAGTTTGGAACGAAGTAATCCAAGTCATCCCGTGGTAGGCACGGGGTGGCAGTTGACCCCGCAACCAGATGAAAGTGAGACCGGATTTGATTTGATGGTTCATTGCTCATAACAGGAAAATGTGAGATGAACAAGAGCAATAAAGTAATAAAAATTCTTGTAATTCGGACGCTGATGGTTATATTGCTCCTTCCGGTTTGTCCGGAAATAAAAGCAGTTGAGGAAATATTTACGTGCCGAAATTAGTGACAAATGAAAATTTGAGAAACATTGCCATCATCGCCCATGTTGACCACGGCAAAACCACGCTGGTGGATGCCATGTTCCGGCAAAGCGGTCTGTTCAGGGCTGACCAGGAGGTCGACGAACGGCTGATGGACACCCTCGACCTGGAAAAAGAGCGTGGCATTACCATTGCAGCCAAAAATTGCTCGGTCCTGTGGGATGGAGTCAGAATCAATATTATCGACACGCCCGGCCACGCGGATTTTGGCGGTGAAGTGGAGCGGGCCCTGTCCATGGCCGACGGTGCCATCCTGCTGGTGGATGCCTCGGAAGGCCCGTTGCCCCAAACCCGGTTCGTTCTTAAAAAGGCCCTGGAAGCCGGCCTTAAGATTGTGGTGGTCATCAATAAAATCGACCGCAAAGATGCCAGGCCGGAAGCGGTCCTCGATGAGATTTACGACCTGTTGATCGATCTGAATGCCACCGAAGAGCAGCTTGAATTCCCCCTGCTCTATGCCGTCGGCCGGGATGGAATCGCCGCAAAAACTCTGGAAGAGCAGGGCCGGAACCTGCATGTGCTTTTCGATACCATCATTGAGGTGATCCCCGGACCGACTTATGATCGCAGTGCGCCGTTTCAGATGCTCGTTTCGGATCTGGGCTACTCGGATTATCTGGGCCGCCTGGTCGTCGGAAGAATTTCAAACGGAACGGCCCGGTCGAATGACAACCTGGTGTGCCTGGGCGAAAACGGACGCAGCTTACCGCTCAAAGTTACGAAACTCCAGGTTTATGATGGCATGCAGCTAAAGGACGCAGACGAGGTGCAGTCCGGGGATATCGTCGTGCTGGCCGGCATTGACGATGTCAAGATCGGCGATACGATCTGCAATCAGCAGGCGCCGCTGGTACTGCCGCGCATTAGTGTGGATGAACCGACAGTGTCCATGAAGTTTAGCTTCAATAACTCGCCATTTGGGGGCCGGGAAGGAAAAATTATCCAGTTCAGTCGCATTCGGAAGCGTCTGCAAAAAGAGACCCTGGTCAATGTGGCCATTGAAGTGGCCGACACTGAAGAGCGGGACAGCGTCCTGGTCAAGGGCCGGGGGGAGTTTCAACTGGCCATCCTGATTGAGACCATGCGCCGGGAAGGATATGAATTTTGCGTTGGTAGGCCCCGGGTAATTTTTCGTTATGAAAACGGTCAAAAACAAGAACCCATGGAGCGCCTGCTGGTTGACTGCAAAGAACGCTTTCTGGGAGTGGTGACGGAAAAACTGTCTTTACGCAAGGGCAAGATGACCAACCTGATCAACAACGGCAAGGGACGGGTACGTATTGAGTTTTCGGTGCCGGCCCGCACGCTGATCGGATACCGCGATGAGTTTCTGACCGATACCCGGGGTACCGGTATCATGTATTCCTTATTCGACGGCTACAATCAATTCCGGGGAGAGTGTCCCAGCCGGTTTACCGGCTCGATTGTGGCCGACCGGACCGGAAAGGCTGTGGCCTATGCCTTGTTTAACCTGGAGCCCCGTGGACGGCTCTTTTTGTTGCCGGGTGATCCGTTTTATGAGGGCATGATTGCCGGCGAACACAATCGCAGCCAGGATATCGACGTCAACCCCAGCAAGGAAAAAAAACTGACCAACATGCGGGCCTCCGGCAAAGACGATAACGTCATCCTGTCACCCATCAAACCGTTCACATTGGAACAGGCCATCAGCTTTATCCGTGAAGACGAACTGCTGGAGGTCACCCCCCAATCCGTGCGCATGCGCAAGGCCGTGCTGTCGGCTCAGAAACGCCACACCCTGCGCGGCGCCAAGATGAAAAGTAGCTAGCCCTTAATATTTAAACTCAATCCAGTTCCAATTTTCTACAGCTGATATAACATTTCTAATAGGGACAGATCCGCCAAAAAGTGATTGACGATATCATGAATTCATAACCCGTTCAGAATGCGAATCCCTAATTCGCGGATACTGGTATACAGGGGCGTGGATTTGATCCCCAGTTTTCCGGTCGCACCGCCTATCAAGTGTTCATTCCGCCGTCCGCCATAAAGATGCTTCCAGTCGAGTAGCTGCTTTGGTCGGAAGCAAGGAAAAGCACCATTT
>Ga0209637_1000092_pt1 | contig 40382 bp, 37 predicted proteins | sample OlaalgELextract3_2_FD_187379 | JGI IMG/M metagenome (GOLD analysis project Ga0209637, IMG submission 187379) | Olavius algarvensis symbiont microbial communities from Tuscany, Italy - Type G ELBA extract 3 (SPAdes) (version 2) | ecosystem: Host-associated > Annelida > Digestive system >... | reverse complement strand
ATTCACCGATAGTGTCCTGTTAGATATCCAGCATCAAGTATCAAGCATCCAGCATCTGCCCGGAAAAAGCAACGATCTCAGACATAACGGCCAGGCTAGATGACAAGAATTTATGCAATGTTAGGGGTAATAGTCTGCTGCAAAACCGAATGTCATGCAAGCCTCTAGTAATTTATCACATTTATCCCCCATTATTTCTGATTCTTTACGGCAGATGCAGTCTGCGACAGCGAACTTTGAATTTGCTTCTATGATTTCTGAAACCTGTTCATATGGCTGGATTTCTTTGTCGTCCTGTATTTCCTGTTCAACCGGAATTACCCGAAACCCTCCAACACTTTTACCTTTTGCAGAAGCCACAATGCCTTCCTGGTGGAATTTTTGGTACAGTGGAATGTTTTCTTTGTTCAAACGATTCAATTGAAATTCCCATATTCCTACCACCCAAGGGGCCAAGAAATAATAAATGACCTCTTCAGATTCTTTAAAGCGCAGTATCAACCCCTTTTTTGACATATCATATAGGATTTGACCCAATTCGGATTCATCCCTATTCATCCTTTCTGCTAAAACAGTTACAGGTTCAGGATATGGTTTTAAAGACAAGGCGATTTTCGCTTCCTCCACAGTAAAGAGATTTTCCAATATCTCCAATTCAACACCGCTTGGGGTCTTTGGAAACCCCTGAGGAAACATGTCGAGTCGCTCACGAAGTTTTTCATTTACTTCTGTCAATTCGACCTCCTTATTTGATTCCATGGTTTGTATTGGTGGGAAATTACTTTCTAACTAGTCCATCGTAACATTTTCCGTCATCTGCGACAGGTCGATTTCCAGTTCGCCCGTCTTTTCGAATTTCAACGCCCGATTTCTAAAGTCTGCAGCATCAATCTTTTCCTTGACCCACTCGTGCCAGGTTTCTATCTGAGAAGAGACAATCGAGTTAAAATACCTGGATGGGTCGAAGCGGGACATCGCTTCATCTACTATCCAGACACAATAATTGCATTTTTTACCCCCTGTGAATAATTTTTATGAAAAAATTAAGTACTACTGATCATCCATGATGATTTGGCCAACCAGATTATCGACGACAACCGGACTGGCGAAATAGGTTACAGTTGGCCGGGTACCATACTTTTGCTCAATGAACCTTTTCCAGTCTTCTGTATAAAGCTGCTCTGCAGCTTCTCGTGATTTCCAGAGGTATACCCCGCCGGCGGTTTCTCCATCCTCTGACAGTAGGTAATACTTGCGAATAAGCCCTTTTACTTCCCGGTATTTCGGTGCCGTCTCCGCAAAGACCGACCGGGCTTTATCCGTGGTCATCGGTTGCGGAGGTTTGAATTGAACCAGTGCTGTGATCATTTTTAATGCTCCTTTAATCCTCAGTGTAAGCCACGTAATCAATCTCCATGAAATCGATCACTTCAGGAATCCAGCGGGTCTGAACGAATTCAACGTGAGACGGGTGGGTATTGTAGGTTTCGTAATCAGCAGCCGAATCAAATTCCATTGACAAACCAAAGTCATAGCCATTTTTCTCACTAATCTGGCGAAGACATTCGAAGTTCCGAACTGTAGAAATTTTCGAAAGTTTCCGGGCTGATCGTAGAAAGTCCAATTCCGGTTGAGATCCCTCAGGGTGCTTGAGTTTAAATACTACCGTGTGACGTATCATAAGTCCCTCCCCAACAGTCTGATACTAGTAATTAAGTTGAATTTCCTCATATAATTCTCCGATGCAGGCAATACCTGCGAATAAGACCTTTTACCTCCGTGTATTCCATTAGAGCCTAAATTTTAAAATATGCTGTTTCAAGAGCGGATCTGCCAGGATATAACCGGCACCCTCTTTGTAAACAACGGCCTCGTCTTCGAGCTTTATCATTATTTTCCGAACTCCGGGTGCAGTCAAATTGATGCCTTTGATGAACTCCTTGCGCTGGGGGTGAAGCACGGGTTCCTTTTTTGCTAGGTTGATAATGACCATCTGATCCACTGCCGTAAAACCTGATAAATAGATTTCCGGCTCGTTTCGCCGATCCGAGACGACTTTTGATAGCCCTGAGTCGATATCTTCTTGTGTGATCTCGCCTTTTGGGAGGTCATGGAACAATAGGGCGAAGCAAAGCCTGTTAATTGCTTCCGGCATTCGCGACATCTTGTCCTGCAGGTATACGGCATTTTCGAATGAGATCCGGAATCCTGCCTGTTCGAAGCGTTCATCCATATACTGCCAGTATTCATGGTAATCAATTGCTTCGAAATTTACATGGGTGCCCCAATTAAAAAACGGAGCCTTGGGGCGCGCGAAAATGCGGTTTAACGGATGTTGCTTGGACCCTAAAATCACGACCGGTATCTGGCAGTCAATATGTTCCAGGCCGTTGCGAAACAGCGCCTCGGCCTCATCGACCAGGGCAATGTCTTGAAATTCATCAAATATTCTTCAGGTAGCAAAAACCAATGCACAACCGGGTAGATGCTATTTTGTACGGCGGATTAATTCGGCAAATCCACCCAAACGGCTCCATGGTCAGAGGATTCCACGGCCTGGCAGATAAACTGCATGCCCCGCAAGCCATCATAAACCGAGGGAAAGTTATACTCGTCCGACTTCATCGGATTTCCGTCGATATGGCGCCGGATGGCTTCAACTGCGCCGCAATAGATGGTGGCAAAGGCTTCCAGATATCCTTCAGGATGGCCGGTCGGTACCCGGGTCGAATCCCGGGCGGCTTCTGATAAATAGCCACTGGCACGGGACATCGTCTGCCGGGGCTCGCCGTAGCGGTAGACCTCCAGATAGTTGGGGTTTTCCTGACACCAGACGATTGCACCTTTGGAAGCATAGATGCGAATCCAGAGGTTATTTTCTTCGCCTGTTGCGATCTGGCTGATGGTGAGTACGCCCTTGCCCCCGCCGGTCAGGCGCAGCAGCACATTGACGTCCTCATCCAGTTTCCTGTCAGGCAAAAAAGTACTCTTATCGGCACAGATCTGAGTCACCCGGTCGTTGGTAATATATTCCATCAGGTTCAGCGCATGGGATCCAACATCGCCCAGGGTTCCACCGAGACCGGCCTGCTTGGGGTCAACCCGCCAGAGCGCCTGTTTCTGCCCTTCTTTTTCGTGGGGATACATTAAAAAATCCTGCAGATATTCAACGATAACCTTGCGGACGGTTCCCATTTCACCGGATGCAAAGAGTTGGCGTGCGTGGCGAACCAGAGGATGCCCGGTGTAGTTGTGCGTTAGTGCAAAGACCAGTCCGGTCTGCGCGACGAGTTTAACGAGGTCTTCAGCCTCTTCAAGAGTGTATGTCATCGGTTTGTCGCATACCACGTGGATGCCGGCATCTAAAAAGGATTTTGCGATTGAGAAATGTGATTCGTTGGGCGTCACAATTGAGACAAAATCAATGCGCAGATCCGACGGTAGCTTGGCTTCCGCATCAGCCATTTCCCGGTAAGTTTTATAGCATCTGGCAGGATCCAGATAAAGTTGCTCACCGGTGGTCTTGGTATTTTCAAAATCCCGCGAAAAACAGCCGGCAACAAAATCGACTTGCTGATCCAAAGCGGCGGCCATACGATGGACCCAGCCGATAAAAGCGCCCTGGCCACCACCAACCATTCCCATCCGCAATTTGCGTTTCCATGATTCCATATTGACATCTCTCCTTTAGTTAAAAAGCATCTGCATCTGCATCTGCTCAACTGTTTGGCGCATGTCTTCTGCTGAGGGGCGTTTTTCAAACTCGGTGGCGGCTTTCAGGACCTTGGGCAGTTCCTGCAAGTCTCCGACCGTGTTCAAAAATATATCGGGAATGCCCAATACCCAATGAACACAATGGGCAATGGCCGCTTCATCGGTCAGCGGCTCATACCAGGTGCTGTGGCTCCATTTTTTATCGCCCCAATACCCCCGGGCGATGGCCTTTATTGTTTGCACGGCGATTTGATGTTCATTGCAGTAAGAAAGGAGCTGTTCAAAATCAGCGGCATAGTTTTGATCCTGCATGAGAAGGTAATTACAAGGTAAAAGGACGGTGTCAAAAGCATAGCGCTTGAGGGTTTGAAGGTGAAATTTCGGTGTATGCAGCCCATGCCCGGTAATACCGATAAATTTAGTCATTCCCTTTTCTTTGGCCTCAATCAGAAATTCCAGCGCACCTCCGGGGCCCATAATAATCTCTCTTTCCACCACATCCGTTAAATTATGAAACTGAAGCAGATCAACACTGTCGACCTGCAGCCGATCCAGAGATCGCTGAAACTGTTCTTTCGCATCCTGATAGGTTCGTTCATTAGTTTTGGTGGCCAGGAAAAACTGATCGCGATACTTCTTCATCCAAGGTCCAAGACGCAGTTCGGCCTCTCCGTATTTGGGTGCCGTATCAATATGGTTGACACCGAACTCCCACAGGACATCAAGCACCCGATCAGCTTCAGACTGACTGACTTGACCTAAACTTACTGAACCGAATATAGTTCTGGAACTCTGATGACCGGTTTTTCCGAACGAAATTTTTTTAATCATCTGATTGCCTCCTGCTTTCAAAGTTGTTTAAATGATTTTCTTTGTAAGATATTATGTTTTTTAATTCAGCATGTTATGGTCGGAACTTAGCTGGTAGTCACCTTTAGATTTCTTTACATATGCAATTCTTGCTAATTTTGCAAGATGCTGTTTTTTGTATTTATTTGTTTCCGCGACCCTAAAAAATTACTCTTGACAACAAAAGCTGCTTTGATTAGCTACATGGACATTATTTGCATTGGAGGAGGTTGTGGAAAAAGGCTTCGAAGAATGTATCCGAAATAAACGCTCCAACGTAAAGGTAATCGTAAACTGCAACGAGGGATTGCGTGATCTTTAAAATTGGGCTAATGATATTTCAATTATTAGCACCTAAATATCCAGTTATTTGAGAAAGGGACGATCAAATGAAAGTACAGGGCAAACATTATCGTACGATCTGGTTGAGTGAGGCTGACGACAACGTTGTGCAAATTATTGACCAGCGGCAATTGCCTCATAAATTTGTGATTGAAGACCTCAAGACTGTGGAAGACGTCGCCCGCGCGATCAAGGATATGTATGTTCGCGGTGCCGGCTTAATTGGGGCCACCGCAGGATTTGGCATGTACATCGCCGCTTTGAAGGCGCCGCGGGAATCAGAACAGGCGTTCATGGATGCCCTGGCCGCCGATGGTGAAAAACTGATCGCCACCCGTCCAACGGCCGTCAATCTTGAATGGGCGGTCAAGCGCCAGTTTGAGGCCATTAAATCCGGTGGGGGGGGCGTCGAGGCTAAAATTCGCATCGCGCGGGATATGGCCCAAACCATCGCGGATGAAGATGCCGAGTTCTGTCGCCGTATCGGGGAACACGGCCAAAAAATCATCGAAGAAATCAGCCGGCAAAAAGGCGATGATGTGGTCAACGTTCTCACCCATTGCAACGCCGGATGGTTGGCATTTGTAGACTATGGCACGGCGACGGCGCCGATTTATGCCGCCCATGATAAAGGCCTGAAAGTTCATGTCTGGGTAGACGAAACCAGACCCCGCAACCAGGGCGCTAGCTTGACCGCCTGGGAACTCGGCCAGCACGGTGTACCGCACACGGTCATTGTCGACAATGTCGGTGGGCATCTGATGCAGCACGGCATGGTGGATCTGGTTATCACGGGCACCGACCGCACCACCTATACCGGCGATGTGGCCAACAAAATCGGCACCTACCTGAAGGCGTTGGCGGCCAAAGATAACAATGTCCCCTTCTATGTCGGCTTGCCGTCGTCAACCTTCGACTGGCAGATTCGTGACGGTGTCAAGGAAATCCCGATTGAAAATCGTGATGCAACCGAAGTTAAATACATCCCAGGCCTGCTCGATGGTGAGATCAAGAGCGTTTTATTGACACCGGAAGACACTCAAGCCGGGAATTACGCTTTTGATGTCACTCCGGCACGGCTGGTGACCGGCTTGATTACCGAGCGCGGCATCTGCCAGGCTTCAGAGGATGGTGTGCTGGGGCTGTATCCCGAGAAACGTTAAAAGTTAACCGTTATTTATTGTTCATTATTTGAAATTGACGATCAGCCCAATTTACAAAAACTACCCTTGCATACACGCTAAAAAAGATGATGAGGAGTATAAGGTGACATATCAAGCACTAGATAGTGAGAGCGTAATTGACTATCTGAAAGATCGATCTGCTCTGGAAGAAGTAATACCCAACCGCGACGACCTGGTGGCCAAAGAAGTCGGTGACGGTAATTTAAACCTAGTTTTTATCATCGAAAGCCAAGGTGATCCCGATCAGGCCGTGGTTCTTAAACAGGCACTGCCCTACTTGCGCGTGGCCGGCGACTCCTGGCCGCTGACCCGGGAACGCATGCGTTTTGAAACCCAGGCCCTCTTAAAACATAATGAACTGGCACCCGGATTAGTACCTCTCGTATATGTTTCTGATGAGGATATGTCGCTGGTCGTGATGGAGTACCTGGGCAATCACCGGATCATGCGCCAACCATTGGTGGAGCGCCGGAAATTTCCTCATTTTGTAGACCATATATCGACCTTCATGGCGCGTAGTCTCTTTTTTACATCAGATCTCTACCTGACCGGAGTGGAGAAAAAGGAATTTCAGGCCAAGTTTATCAATCCTCATATGTGCAAGATTCAGGAGGATTTTGTTTTTACGAACCCATATATGGAATCGGCAGAAAATCAATGGAACCCGGAGATCGATGCAGAGGTACAAGCCGTGCGGGCAAACGGCGAGCTCAAGCTGGCACTGGCCGAGATGAAAGAAAGTTACATGACCCACGGCCAGGCCCTTATTCACAGCGACCTGCACACCGGCAGCGTTATGGTCAATGAAACCGACACCCGGGTAATTGATCCCGAGTTCGCATTTTTCGGCCCGATGGGTTTCGATGTCGGTGCCATCCTTGAGAACCTGGTTCTTAATTATCTGTCTCACTACGCCCATACACCGGATCCGGACGAACGCGCTGAATACCAGGCTTATCTGCTTGAAATGGTGCGTGATGTGTGGAACGAGTTTGCCCGTAAATTCGATGCTGTATGGGCTGAAAATAACTGCGGTGAGCTCATGCCGACCAAGTACTGGAACTTTCCCGCAGGAGAGGAAATCTTTGCCGAATTTCGACGCCGCTATATCCAGAAAATACTGCATGATGCCGCTGGTCATGGCGGCTGCAAGATGCTGCGCCGCATGATGGGGATTGTCAATATCTGGGACATTACCAGCATTGAGGATCTTCAAAAAAGGGCGGTATGCGAACGCCTGGCCATTAAGATCGGATCCCGCTGGGTGCTTGAACGCGGGAAAATCAGCAGTGTTGACGACCTGATCAGGATTGTGGCGGAAGAAACGAAAGCCGCCTGATCACTCGGAGTTCCTGTTACTCCTCGGTTTGAGCCGACCGCTGCACAATAATATTGAAAATCAATGCCAGCAGCAAGATGATTCCACGGACGAGATCTTTGACATAGATCGAGATGTCCATCAGGTCTAAGCCAATACCCAATGACGTCCAGATGAGAACACCAATGAGGGTGTTCAGCATGCCCCCTTCACCTCCGGTGAGCGAGGTTCCCCCCAGGACCACCGCAGCGATGCCGTCGATGAGCTTGCTGTTCATCGTGTTATCGTAAGCCACGCCCAGCCGCCCGATTCCGAGCATGCCGCCGAAGCCCGAAGTCAGGCCCGCGATGCAGAATACAGCGGTTACAACCAGCCTGGTGTTCACACCGGAAACCCGGGCCGCTTCCCGATTGCCGCCGGTCATGTAGATATAGCGGCCGAATCTGGTATACCGCAGCAGGAAGTGCGCTCCAACCATCACGAGAAGGGCACAGATAAAAATCCAGGGGATAAAACCGAGGTTTTTGTTGCCTAGGATCGAAAAAATCTGGGGCACCGAAAATATCGGGGTGGCATGGCTGGCGTAGTGTGCGACCCCGTAAGCCACCTGGTACATGGCCAGGGTGGCCATAAATGACGGCACGCGAATATAGGCCGATACATAACCGTTGGTGAATCCAACTGCCAGCGAAATTATAATGCAAACCGGAACAATCCACACGACCGCAAATTCGATGTCGGCCAAAAGTGCCATGACCATTCCAACCAGGGTCGCCGTATTGGCAAACGAAAGATCGATTTCGCCGAGCAGCAGCACCATGGTGACACCGGTAGCCAAAATGGCGAGCAGGGATGCCTGTTCAACGATGTTTTCCAGATTGCGCAGAGTCAGGAAATGATCGGTAACTAGTCCGAAAAACACGGCCAATATGACCAGCGTGAATAAGGGCGCCAGGATACGGACCCGTGGTTTGATCCATTGAACCAGATTGTGAACAAAGCCTGAATTACCAAATTCGGTAGCCGTATCAACTTGGATAGCCATAATCAGTCCCTTATGCCCTTAGAAATTATTTTTGTGCATTTTGTGGCAAAACAAATTATATTGGGCTATTTTACTTGTCTTCAAATGCTTGTATATTTTCGATTTTAAAACGGACGGAGTGGAGCGACATCCACTCCGCCCCCGGCGGATCAATTTGCAATCTTCAATCTTCAATTCCGGCTCGTCCGGATTAGGTCAACTCCATTAACTTGGATTTTGAAGTAGCCGCATCTTTAATTTCATGCATGATTTGGCCCCGTGAAAAAACCAACACCCGATCGCAGAGGTCCAGAATGGTTTCGGGCTCCATGGATATTACGATGCAAGCAAGCCCCTGGTCTTTGAGATTGCGAATCGACTGGACAATTTCCGACTTGGCACCGACATCCACTCCGCGGGTCGGCTCCTGCAGGATGATCACTTTCGGCATCGTCGTGAGCCATTTGGCCAGGGCAACTTTTTGCTGATTGCCGCCGCTGAGCGAACTTACCGGCGCGGTCGGCCCGGACGTTTTGATCCCAAAATTATCGATCTGGCGGTCCGCCACCGCGATCTCCTTGCCGATTTTTATCAACCAGCTTAAGGCCGGGCCCAAAACCTGGGCGAGGTAGGGCAGTGAGATATTCTTGAATATCTCAAACTGGTGAAAAAGGGAGCCTCCCCGATCCTCCGAAATGTAAGCAATTCCCACCCCCTTGACTTTGTGGGGGCGGCCCGCCGGAACCGGTTTCGCTTCCAGTTTAACTTTTCCTTTATCATATTTCTTCAGCCCGAATATGGCGCGGCCCACTTCTTCGTGCCCCGCACCCAGCAAACCATATAACCCGAGGATCTCACCCCGATGGAGGTCGAAAGAAACATTATTAAAAGCCCCGGCTTTGGTCAGACCTTCAACCCCTAAAACCATCTCAGAGTCCGTTGACTGCAGTTGCACCACCTCATCAACTTCGCGAACCAGGCGACTGGAAGTCGTCCCGATCATGGGGTTGATGACATCATGTTTGGTAATACCGGTATTGGTCAAGGTTTCAACCACCATGCCGTCCTTGAGAATCGTGACGGAATCGGAAATCTCCAGGACATCTTCGATGAAATGCGAAATGAAGATGATGGTATTCCCCTGTTTTTTCAGGGTATGAATCAATTCGAAAAGCTGTTTGATCTCGGCCTGGGCAAGCGAGGAGGTCGGCTCATCCATAATAATGATGCGGGCCCCGGAAAAAATGACCTTGGCGACCTCAATCATTTGCCGAACACTAAAAGGCAGTTGATTGAGCGGCGTGTTGACGTCGACCTCGATCCCCAGGTTTTTCAGGTGCTCTTGCGCTTCCCGCCGCATCTGCTTCCATTTGACGACGCCCAGGCGGTTGACCGGCTGCTTGCCCAGGAAGTTGTTTTCAGCCACCGTCAGGCATCCGATAACCGACAGCTCCTGGTAGATCATACCGATTCCGTTGGCGGATGCATCGGAAGTCCCGCCAAATCGCACCTTTTGCCCCCACACATTCATTTCGCCCTGGTAATCGGTTTGGGCGCCGGAGAGAATTTTCATCAGTGTGCTCTTACCGGCGCCGTTTTCGCCCACCAGTCCCCGGATCTCGCCTGTCGTAACGGCAAAATCGACATCCTTGAGGGCCGTGACACCGCCGAAGGCTTTCGTGATACCGACCATCTCAACCGCTTCCGGATTGTGTGCGATATCTGAGGTCAAGTCATCTCCCTATCAAAAATTCATTAAGAAACCAGGTCTTATGGCAAAACCTGGTTTCTTTTTTAAGCGGTATCCGCGGGTTAAATGAGGTAATGTTCATTACACCAGATGTAGCTGTCGATCTCCTCTGGTGTGGAATCAACGGTGACCACCGGTCCGTCACAGCGGATAAAGGACGGAATTTTGGACTTCTTAACCTTGTTCACCAGATGAAACCAGGCAGCCCAAAAGGCATAGCCGTGGACGCGGCACGCCGGATTGAAGACGGTGGCCTGAATATGCCCTTTTTTGAGTTGGCGCAGGGCCGGCGCCATGGCATCGACGCCGCAGAGCACGGTGTCTTGGGCACGGTCGACCGCCTGCAGAGCGGCGTACGCACCTAAGGCCATATCATCATTGTGGAAGAAGCCGCCGTCAATCCTGCCGTATTTGACCAATAAGCTGTCCCAAATCTGGCGGGTTTTGTCTACACTCCATTCGCCGGGCGTTTCATCGATGACTTTGATGTCCGGATATTTGGAAACGGTCTGCCGAAATCCTTTGGCCCGGCCTTGGGCACCGGTGTGGGTCAACTGGCCCTGGGTGTGGACCAAATTGCCTTTGTAACCGATTTTTTTGCAGAGGTACTCCGTCACCTGGCTGCCCATAAAAATATTGTCCGGTTCGGTAAAGGTCAGGATATCAATCGTGGACAGGTCCGGCACGAGGAGGGTGTCGATGTCGACCACGACAACACCTTTGCTGATCAATTCCTTGACCGGCTCGGTGTAGGCGCCGATGGCTGCGGGATGAATGAAAACGACATCGTACTCATCGGCTTTGGAAGCAATCAGATCGATTTGCGAGCGCTGCTTACCGGCGTCGGCGGTGGCATCAAAGATATCAAAGTCAAAGCCGGTAATTTTACCAAGATGCTGAAAGGTTTCAGCCCCCTTGGTTACCCAAAAAACGGCCATGATAATCGCCGAATAGGCGGCTTTAAATCTCTTGGGGGCCGCTTGCGCTTCCGGCTCAAATCCAAATTGACTGAGAGCCGTCAACCCGCCTGCGGTCATGGCCATGGTACTCATAAATTTCCGGCGGTCCATCATCTTCGCCTGTTTCTCCGCAAAACCGACCAGACCGTCCTTATTCACATGTTCCTGAATTTCCTGAAAGTCTTTATTGCGTTGAAACCAATTCTTAATTTTCTCAGGAGCACCTTTTTTCTCGTCCATAATACCGTACCTCCTTTGCTGAAGTGGACCGGACCTCCGCCAGTCGTTAAAGAATCAAATTCTTTTCCTATTCCTTGCCATAACGGTAACGAACTTCTTTTCTAATCATGCCCTCCTTTCTTTCTGCTCAATGAACAATTGGAATTCATTGCAGTTTACTGACCTTTCCACATGGGTGATTTTATTTTCCGGGCTTTTTTTAATTTGGCTCTATCTTCTGGCGTCAGTATTTTCAAATCTTTTTTGCGGGTATCCGTCGCATAAAAATAGGTGGCAATGAGGTGATCGAGCGCTTGGCCTGTAATTGGGAATTTTTTGGGAGTGTATTTTTTACTATCGAAGAAGAAAATCCACATCTGGGGAGCCTGACCGTATTTTTCCATTTGTTTGTTGACGATCTCCCAGAGTGCATCTTCGAGTTTGGCGGGAGGTACTTTCTCAGTAAGCGCAATCATAAAGGCTCTGTTTTGGCCGACATCTTTAAAAGATTTGACTTTTTTATACTTCACCGCCGCAACTGATGTCGCGAAGAAAAGCAAACATGTTATGAGAATGCATGGAAGTACCAGTCGTTTCATTTTTTCCAACATCTCCTTTCCGATTTTTCTGTAAATCGCTAATGAACTCAATCTTTTACGAAGAGATAGCGGAACCCTATTGATATGTCAAGCAGAAATTGGCGCGGTGTCTTGGGATGGTGCACCATACCATATTCTCTTGTATCAGCCTCTACACTATGTGGTTTTGCCCTTAACTCGGGTTTTCGGTATGTAAATACGCAGAATCGCTACGAATCCTCACCGGAGGTGAGTGAACGTCGTACATTTCATCTCAACGGGTTTAAATTACACGAATTTGTTGATTGTCCGCCTAAGGCTAAGTTAAACCCAGAATTTGCCGATTCCGGTCCCTGTCCGTCTCTCCTCCGGCAAAATCATCAAACGCCATCTCGGTGGCTTCAATGATGTGGTCGACGATAAAGGGCGCGCCTTGCCGGGCGCCCTGTTCAGGGCCCTTGACACAGCATTCCCATTCCAGGATGGCCCAGCCGTCATAGTCGGCTTCCGTCAACAGGGTAAAGACGCGCTTGAAGTCAACCTGTCCGTCTCCCAGGGAGCGAAAACGGCCGGCGCGCGTGTTCCAGGGCTGGTAGCCGCCATAGACGCCCACTCTGCCGTCAGGCCTGAATTCCGCATCCTTGACATGAAACGCTTTGATCCTATCGCCGTAAAGCTTGATGAACTCGAGGTAGTCAAGCTGCTGCAGCACAAAATGGCTGGCGTCATAAGTCAAACAGGCGGCCGGATGGTTGTCCGTTTTATCCAGGAACATCTCATAGGTGGCACCGTCAAATAAATCCGAACCCGGATGCAGTTCATAGCCGAAGGTCACACCATGATCCGCGGCCATATCTAAAATCGGCTTCCAGAGCCGGGCCAGTTCATTAAAGGCTTCATCGATGATGCCGTCCGGCCGCTGGGGCCAGGGATAGATCATGTGCCAGGCGAACCCCCCGGACATGCATGAAATATGGTTGGTTCCCATGTTGACCGAGGCCGTGACGGTTTTTTTCAATTGATCCTCAGCCCATGCCACTCTTTGCTCTTTGTTTAATCCTGGCGGGAAAAAGGGCTGGAACATGGTTTCATAAGCCGGATGAACGGCCAGGACTTGTCCCTGAAGGTAAGATGCCAGTTCAATGGGTTCAACACCGGCTTCCTGCAGCGTACCTTTTATCTCATCGCAGTAGTTTTTCGATTCGGCCGCCTGCTCCAGGTCAAATACCCGGCTGTCCCAGGTCGGTATCTGAGCACCTTTGTAGCCCAGATCGGCAACCCATCCGGCGATGCCCTTAAGATTATTATACGGCTCTTCATCTCTTAAAAATTGCGCTAAAAAAATCCCCGGACCCTTTATGGTTTTCATAGTCTCCCCCCGCGCTAGATATTGAAAATTGAAGATTTTAGATTGAATATGTGTGGATGTCGCTTTGATCCGTCGGTTTTAAAATCGAAAGAATACCGTTGATAGCCATTATGAAGCCACTTGCCCTGCGGGTGGAATATTACTTCATAAGATCTGTAAATTCTTTGTCGATGATGGCGGGGTGATTTGCATCCATAAATGCCATGACCTTTTCGTAAGAAATGGGCTGGGTGGCACCTTCCTGCCGGGCTATCATGGCACCCAGAGCATTGCCGAACCGGCAGGCCTCGCTCAATTGTTTGTCTTCTAGTAGTGAATGAATAAAACCGGCGGCAAATCCATCTCCCGACCCGCAGGGGTCGACCAGATTGACAGGATAACCGGGGCTGTAGATTTTTTCGCCACGGTGTGAAAGCGCGAGGGCGCCTCGTTCACCAAGGGTTACCACACAATACTTCAGGTCGGCATGGTTAAGAAGGTGTTCAGCTTGATCAGGCGCTGAATCGCCCTGCAGCCCGAGCAAGTTTGCCAATACGGCTAACTCCTCATCATTGAGCTTGAGAATATTAGCCTGCTCAAGAGAGCTTTCTATTGTTTCATCAGAATAGCAATTATTTCTCAGGTTAATATCAAGCAGCCTGAATTTACCGGAAAATTTTGAGAGCAAGCGCTGCAAGGTCCGGCGCGAAATGATGTTGCGTTGAGCGAGTGTCCCGAAACATAAGCAGCCGGCGCGCTCAACGATATTCTCCAAATTGGCGCTGAATTCAATGTTATCGTAGGCCACATTTTCGATGATGGTGTAGTCCGGGTTTTTGTCTTCATCGAAATAGATCTCTACGGTTCCGGTGGGACAGGTGTCGTCCCACTGAAGACAGGTGTCGTCCATTCCCAGAGTGACGATCTGCTGTCGGGCTTTTTGGCCGAGGTCATCTATGCCAAGCCGGCTGACGATGATGCTGCGATGTCCGAGCGAGTTTACACGGTAGGCAAAATTCAGCGGCGCCCCACCCAGCACCGGCCCGGTCGGCAATAGATCCCACAGCGCCTCGCCATATGCAACAATCGTAGATCCCAAACTGGCCCCTTCATGCAGGGAAACTAAGGGTTCGCGCAAAAATAAATTCACAAATTTGAAGTGTTGAAGCGCCTGCCTGGCAAGGCGCGAAAGAATGATTGTATCTCTATTGTATCACTTTCTGCCAGATCTCATCAAAGCCGGCCAGCGCCTGATCGGTGAGCGGGTGGTGGAACATTTCGAAGAACAGCGACTCCGGCACTGAAATGATATCAACTCCGGACCGTAAACAGCTCAACACGTGATTTTTGGTTTTCAGGCTGGCGGCCAGGACCTCTGAAGCAAATCCGTAGTTCTCTTTAACGGTAACCGTATCGTCCACCAGGATATCGCTTTCGCTGCCGATCTTATCCAGTCGACTCAATACGATGCTCACAAAGGTGGCCCGGGTTTTCATGGCCAACAGGGCTTGATCGGCCGAAAACACCATGGTCACATTCACTCGAATGTCTTTTTCCTGCTCCAGAATCGCAGCTGCTTTCAGGCCTTCAACAGTCATGGGGACTTTGTTGACGACATTGGGTGCAATCGCGGCCAGTTTTTCAGCTTCCCTGACGATGTCTTCGGCGCGGTGGGCGACCGCCTCCGCACTGACCGGGCCCGATACGATCGAGCAGATCTCTTCGACAACGCCATAGAAGGGTTTCCCGGTCTCAGCGATTTTCATGGGATTGGTCGTTATCCCATCCAACAGCCCCGTGTCATTGGCCCTGCGGATGGCTTCCACATCCGCCGTATCCAAGAATAATTTCATATCAGATTCTTCCCGCTGTCTTTATTGAAGAAGTGCAGTTTTTCAGTATTCAGTTGAAAATGAACATTGGTGTCTATTTCAAAATGATATTTTGCATCTACCGTCGCCCGCAGCAAGTGATCATTTATTTTAATCGTCACAATTTTACCCATGCCCATGTCCTCGATGCCGTAAATCCGACCTTCAGTCCCCTTTTCAACCGCCAGTTCAATGTCTTCGGATCGGATCCCGATTTTTATTGCGCCGGAAAAACCGTTGAGGCGATTTAAGGTACTCTGATCCAACTCAAACGCAAATTCATCTTTAATAATCACCACACGACTTTCCTGGATAAGCCCATCAAACAAATTGATTGCCGGCGTTCCCACAAATTCTGCCACATATGTATTAATGGGGTTATTGTAAATCTCATAGGGCGTTCCAACTTGAATGAGCCGTCCTTTATTCAGGAGACCAATTCGCTCACCCATTGTCATGGCTTCAACCTGATCGTGGGTAACGTAGAGAAATGTTGCCCCCAGGTTCATCTGAAGGCCCTTTAATTCCGCCCGCAGCACCTCACGCAGTTTGGCATCCAGATTAGATAGGGGTTCGTCCATCAGAAAAATCCTGGGCTCTCTTACGATGGCCCTTCCGATCGCCACCCGCTGCATCTCACCCCCGCTCAATTTATCTGTTTTGCGGTCCATCAGGTGATGAATTTGAAGCGTTTTGGCAACTTTTGTGACGCGCTGTTTTATCTCTTGGGGCGTGATTTTTCTGATTTTCGACTTTAAAGGGAACTCCAGATTCTGTTTGACCGTGTAATGGGGATACAGGGAGTAGTACTGGAACACAATCGCGACATCTCTTTCAGCCGGCCCCCAGTCATTCACATTCTGGCCGGCAATTTTGATCGTGCCCCCTTCGGCCTTCTCCAGTCCGGCGATGCAACGCAAGGTTGTCGTTTTGCCGGCACCGGTGGGTCCCAGTAAGACAAAGAATTCCCGATCCTGAATATCAATGCTGAGATCCCTAACCGCGGTAACGTTTTTAAATTTTTTAGTTAGGTTTTCTAATGTGACCTGGGCCAATTGACACCTCTTATTTATTGAATATTTTCGATTGAATATTGAATATTTAAGGTATTCTTTCCCTTTTTAATTGGTGCTGCAGCGATTTTTTTATGGCAAAAGATTGAAGGAGCGGAGCGACATCCACAAATCTTCAATCTTCAATTCTCTGCCTCTAACTCGATATGCAATGACTCACCGGTATCTTTGTCAAAAAAATGGGTTCTCTGTTCGTCCAGCTGAAGCCAGACGCTTTCTCCGGGTTTTTCAATGAAGCGGGATGCTGCCTTGGCGCGAATAATTTGATCATCAACTTTTATATCGACGATGTCAAAGGGACCCAGGGGCTCAATGACATGGACTTTGGCTTTGATGTAATCCTCTTTTGCTTCCCGGGCCAGGCGAACCGCTTCCGGCCGAACACCCAGTGCCAGCTGCCCGAGGGTTACCCCCTTGGATTCGATTTTGTGGTAGAGTGATTTTGCCAACGGCAGTGCCGGTATATCTTCTCCCAGGAAACATTGGGTGCAATTTTCATCCGCACCGATCTGGCAATTCAATATGTTCATGATCGGGCTGCCGACAAATTGAGCGACAAACAGGTTGGCGGGGTGATCATAAACTTCCGCGGGCGTACCGATCTGCTGAAGAACACCGTCTTCCATGATACAAACTTTATCTGCCATTGACATGGCCTCAACCTGGTCATGGGTAACATAAAGTGTCGTTGCATTGATTTCAATGTGAAGCCGTTTCAATTCGGTCCGCATATCCTCTCTTAGTTTGGCGTCCAGCGATCCGATCGGCTCGTCCATTAATATGGCTTTCGGTCTTCGCACCATGGCCCTGCCGACCGCCACCCGCTGCATATCACCGCTGCTGAGCTCCGACGGATTTTTATTGAGAATAGATTTTATTCTCAGTACTTTAGCGACCTCGCTGACGCGTCGGTCGATCGTTTGTTTGTCTTTATTGGTCGCTTTCAGAGGAAACGCGATGTTTTCATACGCATTTAAATGCGGATAGAGCGCATAAAGCTGAAAGACAAAGGCGATATTACGGTCACTGGCTTTAAGGTGCTGCACAGGCTGCCCGTCAATCAGAATTTCACCGGCGTCAATTTCTTCCAATCCGGCGATAGCCCTCAGGGTTGTGGTTTTTCCGCAACCGGAGGCGCCCAGCAAGACCAGAAACTCGCGATCTTTAATCTCGAGATTCAATTTTCGGATGACGTAATTTTTACCGAAGTATTTTTCGACGTCTATTAATTTAATGTCCGCCATGGAATGTCCTACCCCGGACAAGCCGGAATTGAATATTCAATATTCAATCGACAATATTCAATCATTTGATAATAGAGAATTAATCCCAAATTGTTAATTTGCCACTGAATAACCTCTAAGCGCCTAAAACCTGATCTTCTTCCTCTTCTTCTTCAGGCAATGGTTTGATATGGGAAAATACGATAAAGCCGATTAATCCGATCAGGATAATACTGAAACCATATATATGCAGCGTCAGGATCCACGGTTGACACAAACTAAAAATCCCGAAAATAATCACCCACATCGATATGGGCTCAAAATATTTTACACTTAACTGTCTGAACATCTTCCGCTCCTTATTTCCTGATCGCACCGAATGTGACACCTCTTAAAAGATGTTTGCGCAAGAAAAATGTGAAAACAGCAACCGGGAACAAAAAGATAAAGGTTCCCGCGGCAATGGTCGTCCAATCTATCATACCGGAGCCTAATTGGGAGGGGATAAACGGCGGTGCGGTTTGCGCATTGCGGTTGGTCATCATCAAGGCCAGCGCATACTCATTCCAGGCAATGATGAATGAGAAAACCGACGTCGCAGCAATGCCGGTGGCGGATTGCGGCAGAACGATTTTCCAGAACGTTTCAAAGCGTGTATACCCGTCGACCAGCGCCGCTTCCTCATATTCAATCGGAATTTCATCCATGAACCCTTTCATCAGCCAGACGCAAAATGACAGGTTGAACGCCGTGTAAAGCAGAATCAATCCGATGTGCGAATCCACCAGCCCGATGGTGCGGAACATCAAAAAAATCGGGATGGCCACCACCACGGGCGGCAGCATCCGGGTGCTGAGGATAAAAAACAACCAGTCATTTTCGCCCGCCACTTTGAACCGTGAGAAACCATAGGCGGTAATTGTCCCCAGGCTAACGGCCAGAAAGGTACTGGTAACGGCAATCAGAATACTGTTCCAGAAGCGGCTTAGAAAGGGTGAAGCCGTGATAATCCTTTGACCGGCATCGTAGACCAGTTTTTCGTACCACTTGGCCGCATTGTATTTTTCTTCGGGGACCGCTTTGCGCAGCTGAACTCTTTTGGTGAATAGCTTTACAAATCCGGTAACTTCAGGCTGGAAGACCACCGTCGGCGGGACGGTGGTTGCGGCGGCCCTGGGTTTGAAGGCGGTGGAGCCGATCCAGTAAAGCGGGATCAGGTAGATTATCGTTGCCAGGAGTACGAGGGCCACGGCAATTTTGTTAAAAATACGTGATTTGGCTGTTTCAACAGCGGCCATTTTAACGTTCCTTTGCCTTGTTCAAATATTTTATATAGATATTGCTGATCCCGATAATCATGACCAGCAGTATATAAGCCAGCGCGCAGGATTTTCCGGTCTGCCACTGGGGAAATGCCATGTTGTAAAGTTTGATTGAAATTAACTCGGTCGCCGTGCCGGGGCCGCCGCCCGTCATAATAAATGCCAGATCGAATGTTTTGAAAGCTTCCAGGGTTCTGAATATGACGGCGATCAGCAGCAGGGGGATTACCAGGGGAAGGGTAATCCGGCTGAAGGTAAACCAGCGGGATGCCCGATCGATGGCGGCGGCTTCGTAGAGATGTTGCGGAATTGCCGATAAGCCGGCCAGCGACAACAGCATCACAAACGGCGACCACATCCAGATGTCCGTAATGGCGATGGCCAACAACGCCATGTCGGGGTTTGAAAGCCAGACAAATTTACCCAGCCCCAAAATATAGTTAATAATACCCCAGCTGGGGCCGTACAATAATTTCCAGAATAGACCGACGATCGCCATCGACATCATCATCGGAAGCAACAGCAACGTTGTAATCAGACCCTTGGCGGGGATCTTGCGGTTTAATAACAGGGCGATACTAAAGCCTACGACCAATTGCCCGGACACGGAAATCAAGACATATTTCATGGTCAAATAAAGGCTTTCCCACACGTGGGGATCACGCAGAAGCTCACGGTAATTGCGAATGCCGATCCATTCCGGCGGATCCCCCGAAATTGCGCTGAAATCTGCAAATGAAAGAATTAAGGAATAAAATAACGGGAAAATATTAATTAATATGAGAAAAGTAATGGTGGGGATAATAAACAAGTTACGAATAGACAGATCGCTCATTCCCCTTCTGGCTGCGGCAACTGCATTGTCCATGGTATGAACCGTCAATGTCTAACTTTTTAATTATTAAAGAATTTGGTGGAATGATCCAAATTGAGCGAAAAAAGCACAATTAGCACCTAATTTATTGAAATCACATCATGTTTGAACATGATCCAAGCCATCCATGGCCAAGTTGAATATTTAAGGAATTCTACACGTCGAAAGCCTCCCTTCGAAAGCCTCAGGATCAAATGTCAAGGTCGAAGGATCGATTTTAATCGAAAAGACAGAGCGAAGCGATACCGCAAATCTTCAATCTTCAATCGTCAATATTCAATTCCGGTTTGTCCGGGTTGGGTCTGAATAAATAAGGGAAGGTTTCACCCTTCCCTTGCTGGTGCCGGTCCGATCGTATTACTTCAGACGACCTTTCTTTCTAAATATTTTCTCCCAGTCATTGGCAATCGAATCCATGGCTTGCTTGGCCGTACCTCTGCCTCCGACCACATACTGGTGCCAATTTCTCTGGCCAACCTCCAACAGCTCCGCGTATTCCGGAACGGCCCAGAAATCCTTAACCATAAACATGGTTTCGTAAAAGGCCTGGTTGTAGGGGGTGTCTTCCAGGAACGCTTTGGATTTGAGTACGTTGGCATTACAGGTATAGCCTCCTAAGGCCGCCCATTTTTGCTGGACATCATCCCGGATAAACCATTCCAGGAACTTATAGGCCAGATCCTGTTTTTTGGAATAGCTGATAATCGAGGCACCCTGACCGCCCAATGAGGCATAGCGCCCACCGGGTCCCGAAGGATTGGCAAAAAATCCAGTCCCCTTGGCGTATTTATTGACGGAAGGATTGATGAGGGCCGGGAAAAAGGCAAAGTAGTTCATGCTCATGGCAGCCAGACCTTCGGTGATGGCCTGGTTGTTGCCCTGGAAAAATACGTTGCCCCAGTCCGGCGGGGTGAATTGATAGAGTTCCTTGTAAAATTCCAGAGCTTTGATTCCGCCCTGGGTGTTCAGGACGCCATTGACCCGGTAGGTATTGGGATCTCCCAGATCCGCCCCCCAGGCGAACACGACGTTTTGGACGCCCATGGTGATGGCATCATAGTCCTTCTGGGTATAAATGGCCACGCCGTAACGATTCTCGCTGGGGCGATGGAAAAATTCAGCCATGTCTTTTAACTGGCCCCAGGTTTTGGGAACCGCCAGATCATAGCCGTATTTCTTTTTAAAGGCGGCCATTTCTTTGGCATCTTCAAACCAGTCTTTACGATAGGCCCAGCCGTTGGCGTCACCTTCCAGCGGTACCGCCCAGTATTTTTTGCTGCCCTTGGGATATTCGGCATAACCGACCACGGTTGCCGGCGCCATGGACTTGTCAACGCCATTTTTAATAAACCAATCGGTTAAGTCGACATAATGACCCTGGGTAGCGCCGGCTCCCAGCCACTGGGAGTCCCCCACGACGATGTCCCAGGAATCGCCTTTGGCGGCAAATTCCCGAAAGGTTTTGGTTTGAAAATCACCCCAGGGGGTTGTTTCCACTGTGACCTTGACTCCGGTCTCTTGCTCGAAATCCAGCACCAGCTCCTGCAGGTAAGTTGCGGGATCCCACTCAGCCCAGAAAATACTCAATGAATCTGCGGCAATTGCAGCGCCGCTTACTGCCAGGAAAAACACGATTGCGAAAATGAATACACTACCTTTCTTTACCATGATACATCCTCCTTTCCGGTTGGGTTGGTTAAATGAGAACGAGTTACGGTTTTAATTATAAAACCTCCTGAGAACATTTTGACTGATGTATTAGTTCATTAAATAAATTTTTTTACAATAAAAAATCATTTTGTCAAGGAATTTCTATCGGCCGGGATGGGGTGTTATTTACAGCATCTATTATTTAATATCCTGTTAATATAATAAAATATTTTAATATTGTCATATTGAAAACCCGGATATCGGTGCAAATAAATGATGCCGGCGTCTCTGTTTTTAGTTTTTCATATAAATCAAATACACATAACCACCGATTTTTATTTGACAGCAATGTTCATTTCTTTTAACCTCAATTTACGAAAATTGGGGAACCCACAGAATTAACAACCAAAATATCTAAGCCGGATTCGCTTCAGGCGGAGAAGAAATTGCCACAAAGGCACCAAGACACAAAGTAAAACTCTTAGTTTATATTTATCTTTGTGTCTTCGTGGCGAAATTGTATTTCATAAAATGCAAAGAAATTACGATTAAAACTCGAAGAATGAAAGGAGGTAAATCAAATGTTTTTATCAATGCACAATTGGATGCGGGCAGAGCAGATCGGGACCACCATCCGCCGATTGGCCAAATATGGATTTGATGCAATCGAAATTGAAGGTGAGCCCGAAAAATATGACACCAAAGAAGTTCGTAATCTTTTAAAGGAAAATGGGATTTCTTGTTTTGGCTCGGTCAGTCTGATGTTTGAAGGGCGTGATTTGATTCATGCCGATGAGGCCGTCAGATCCAGTACGGTTCAATATCTCAAAGATTGTATTACAATGGTTAATGAAATGGAGGGACGCGAGATGACCATTGTGCCTTCCCAGGTGGGAAAAGTGAATGCCATGGACACTCCCGAGCAGGAATGGGCCTGGGCGGTGGAAGGGCTTAAAGAAGTTTATGATCACTCCGAGAAGGCCGGTGTTGTCATTGGCCTTGAGCCTTTGAATCGCTTTGAGACCAACTTCCTTAACCGTCACGATCAGGCCCTGCTGTTGGCTGAGGCCGTTGGCCCGAATTGCGGAGTTGCCCTGGATGCCTTTCACATTAATATCGAAGAAGCCAATTTGTGGCAGGCGATTCTCAACACCGGCAAAAAGCTGGTCGCTTTCCATGTTGCCGACAACAACCGCATGGCACCCGGAATGGGTGATTACGACTGGGTTCGTTTGGTTACGACTTTAAAGGCGGCCGGCTACAATGAGGCCCTGACGGTTGAATTTGTGGCTCCCCTGGATCGGACACCGGCCAATCCTTACAAAAATGCCCAGGCTGAAGCCGAAAGCGAGCTGACCGAAGATCAATTGAAATTCATCGAAGACCATGGCAGCGGTGTGCTGTCCGATGAATTTTACAGCTATCTGGTTGAGGTGTCCGGTAAAACCCTGCGACATGCGATCGAGAAAGCCGGAGCGAATTAAATCATATCCCAATTGAGCTAAAACCAATTGGGAGTTACCGGTTATTGGCTATTCGTTAATAGTATGAGAGGAATATAATTCTTTTTTATTTTTCATCTACCGGTGAATCATAAAATGAGGCGATGATTAAAATCTAATAACATATATCAAATATCAATTCGGCCTATATTAGACCGACCCAGACCTTCATTTATAGCCCGCTCATAATTCTAAAGCGGGCTCTTATTTTGTAGGGTGGGCAATGCCCACCCTAGACTAGCCATTTTAAGTTTTACCAGCGGTGAGTTTCAGATTCACAAATGCGAACAAGTTTCAATTTATTGTCCTGATTTCTCAATACTTTTAAGGCAAGACGCAGGTAATCATTCAATCGGAGTATGAAATTGGGTAAGACACATCCTTCGATACTATTCGTTAACCCGTCCCTCGGAACCCCAAGATATACCGATGAGGACCGGCTGAGAAGTTATCTAAGTCTGGGAACTCTGGCGAGTGCGCTAAGGGATAGAGCCTTTTTAAAGCGATTTGCCGAACGGTTGGGCAGAAAAGAAATTATCTTCAATTCAGAAAGCGATTATCCTGTCTTTGATATCTTTGTATTGAATCTATCATTAAAACCGGCTCGCCGGTCTATCCGGCATTATTTCTCTGATTTTTTAAAGCAATTCCGGCAAACTCCGCTCATGGTATGCATGACGGCAACTTCCGCCCAACTCGATGAGGCCGGGGAAATCGCCCGGGCTGCCAAACTATGTGTGCCGGCTGCAATTCGAATAATCGGTGGGCCGCATGTGTCCGTGGTGCCGACCGACTGCTTAATGCGTTCCGAATTTCAGGTGGCCTGCATTGGCGAAGGCGTTGAGACCCTGTCGGAATTTGCATTGCTGCTAGGCCGGGAATCTGATCCTGATTTTTCAACAATCGCGGGTTTGGCCTTTAAAGACCGCAATGGCCAGGTCTATTTGAACAAATTGCGTACACCTCTTCTGGACCTTGATGAATATCCGTTTCCTACAGACAGTTTAGGTTTATTCTGGGAACATGTTAAGACGCCGGAAGCAAACCGAAAACATCTCATCTACATCCTCTCCGGTTATGGCTGCCCGCATGACTGCATTTTTTGTGCCCAGCGCAGCATTCACGGCAAAAGCATCAGAGAACGCAGCGCGCATAATATTTTTGAAGAAATAAGGCAGCTGGCCGCCAGGGGATTTTATAAATTTGCCTTTGTCCAGGAAACCTTTCTAAACCGTAAACGAAGAATCGATGAATTCTGCCGGTTAGTTATAGATTCCGGTCTGGAGATTGAATGGACCGCTGAAGCCAGGGCCGATCAGCTGGACTACGAGCAGCTAAAAGGTATGCAGTCGGCCGGCCTGCGGTTTATCCAAATCGGTGTTGAATCCGGCGATCCGGTGCTGTTGAAAAATTTGGGCAAACACATTGACCTTGATCAGATCATCAACCTCAGAAATTGGTGCTGCAATTTAAAGATCAATACCGCCTTTTATCTGCTGGTTGGTCTTCCCGGCCAAAGCTGGCAGAGCGTATTGCGTTCCGCAATTTTTATAATGGATCATCCCCCTTACAATCGTATTACCAAACACGCATCCGTCTCAATCGCTATTCCTTACCCCGGAACTAAAATGTGGCAGGCGCAATCCGTCAGATTAGTCGGTATCGAGCAAACCAAGCAGAGCTGGCCGCAGAGAAACCCGGTTGTTATCACAAATGATGCGGGCGAAATGGTGGGGCAAAATTTTACCGAAACCGATGATCTAACTTCTGAGGAGATTTTGGAGGCCTGGATATATCTGGACGATTTTTGCCATTTTTTACTGCATGCCATTGATCCGGATCAAAAGGATCGTGCAGATAGAAGCAAGTCGATGGACTATGCCGGCCGGATGTTATACATGATCCAGCGCCGCACCATCCGGGATCTCATCATTCGGGCCCAATCACACTATACTGCTGCAACGCGCAAGACTGCCTGCCATGCGGTAGTACTAAACGACGAAGATATCGAAAAGCATTTTAAAGACATAACCGCCAATACGGAAACGACTTTTGATGTGTTGGTGCGGTTCCTTGCGGCTGTTCAATTTTTGAACGGATTTGAAACGATGCGCTGGCTGAGTATCGGCAATCGCATAAAGTGGATCAAAATATGTGCCATGGTATGGCACTTAGGGGGCCGAGAAATTGATAAGTTCGAATTTGATAGCGACAATAAGACGAGCGGGCTTGATTTGGATAGACGCCTGCGGGAACTGGATGAATCACAGTTAAACAGATGCCTGGCGCAACTCGATGGCGGTGCCTCCCTGGAATCACTGCCTGATACGAGCATTTCAAATCAGCATATTTCAGCGTTCGGTTTTACATTTTACAAACCGAAGAATAAGGGATTCTATTCAAGTTTAGGGTTCGCGTAAAAATTAAGTTTACAGATTTAGGAGTTGAGGCACCCGTCTGGCAAGGCGCGAAACCGCAGGAATATATAGATATTCCGAGCTTTCGTAACGCAGACGGACGGACGCAGAAATTTTACCGCCGCGACATGCGGAGGCAAGGACAACGATCCCGCTGAAGCGGGATAATATCAACGCCTGTGCCAGAAAGGCATGATTCTTTTGCCTGGACAGGTCGGCCAGGCAAAAATAAATTTTTGTCTGCGCATTGTCTGCGTGTGTCTGCGGCTAATTTGATTTAAATGTTAATGGCATACAACAAGGTGCAATCGCTTTTCACACTGACTTATTTGGAAATGACACGAATAAGGCAACAGGAATCTCACTATGATACGGAACCGAAATATACTGACAATGTCTTCGTTTGCCGCGATGTTTTTTCTCGGTGTGGGATCGGCGATCATCGGTGCCGCATCGCGCAACATCGGGCTTGCACCCGATCAGATCGGCCTGCTCCTTGCCACCCAGAACATCGGTTTCATTGTGTCCGTCATCACAGTCGGAACGTTGAGCGACAGCACGGACAAGGCCAGGCTGATGTTTGCAGCAAGCCTCATCATCGCGGTCTCATTTTTCTTTTTCTACTACAAAGATTCCTTCATCCTGAATCTGGGGGTTATGCTCATTATCGGCGTCGGAATAGGCGGATACGAGGGGGCAGCCGATGCGATGCTGCTGGACATACATCAACGGCGCGAGAGCCTGTACATCTCCGTTAATCATTTCTTCGTCACCTTTGGCGAGTTGATGATTGTCATCTACCTCATTTTCCTCCAGATGAACTGGCGGGCAAGTATGGTCCAGTCGGCGGCGGCTGTCTTCGCTCTGGCCATTGTCTTCGCCCTTTCCCGCGTTCCGCCGCGCAAAGTGGTCAGCGAAAATTTCCGCAAACGGCTGGCTTTTCTCGGCAAACAACGGCCGGTGCTCGTGCTGTTTCTCATGGCTTCCTGCGCGGTCGGAATTGAGCTGTCCCTTATCGGAATTATTACCACACTGCTGATGGAATTTTATGGATTTGACCAGGTGACCTCGAAACTCGGCCTGGTAGCCTTTTTGGCGGGCATCGCGGCCGGGCGGATCGTACTGGGGGTTCTCGCACGCAAGCGCCAGTTGCTCAAATACATGCTGGCGTTGTTCGCACTGACTTCTGCCGCCCTGAGCGTCCTCCTCTTCGCTTCACCGGGGACCGTCATGGCATACATCCTCTTGATCGTTTCGGGAGCGACGATCTCGGTCATATTCCCGCTCATCATTGCCCTGACCGGTCTAAAATACCCTGAAATGTCGGGAACGGTAATGGGAATCATAAAACTCGGCATCCCCGCCGGTGGTATCGTCGTGCCGTTGATGCTTTCCCTGCTCGTGCAAGCGACATCCTTTAAGGCCTCGCTTGCGCTTTTTCCGCTAATCGGGGTCGCCGGATTCCTGCTGGCGCTTTCACACAGAAAGCAGCTGGCAATCACCTAATTACTCCGCTCAGGAAAAATTGTACATTTGTGGGTGTAAAATGTTCTTTAAAACTGAAGGAAGTTCTTAGATCTAAACTCCGGCGGATTAATTATTTAATGCTGCGCATTTTTTTAAGGTTTTTTCTTTTTGTGTCATTCCACCGGATTTTGAAAACGAACAATCGTAGGATTGAGAAAGCGGAAATCCGCCACCATTCTTCATTTTTTCGAAGAACAATTCAGTTTCAAATCAATGCATGCATGATATTCAAGCCTTACTCTTGCAAAATGCTGAACAATTCCGTATGAATGGTGCAAATTCATGGAATGATATTGAGGAGTAAAAAATATGAAGGATCATACATTTAAAGATCAGGTTGCCATTGTAACCGGTGCCGGAGAAGGCATCGGTCATGAGATAGCGCGCCGGCTGGCGATGCAGGGTGCCGCCGTATTGCTCAATGATATTAAGCCGGAGCTTGCAACGAAAGCGGCTCAAGAAATCGGCACTGAAGGCGGCACTTGCCTAGGGGTGGGGGGAGATGTCGGCGATGTTCAAGTTGTCCGTGATCTGGTCAGCCGGGCCGTGGCCGAATTCGGCCGCCTAAACATTGCGGTTGCCAATGCCGGCCTGTCGCTGTGGGACGATTTCTTTGACTTTAAAGCCGAGGATTTCCAACGTGTTTTAGCGGTAAATCTAGGCGGCTCATTTTTTCTGGCCCAGGCGGCGGCCCGCCGGATGCGACAGCAGAAAACGGGCGGGCGCCTTTTGTTTTTGTCGTCGGTTGCCGGAAATCAGGCCATTGCCACATCATCGGTCTACGCCATGACCAAAAAAGGCCTGGAAATGCTGGCCCGCAGCCTGGTTTCCGAAGTGTCGTCCCACGGCATAACCGTCAATGCGATTGCTCCGGGAGCCACGGTCACGCCCCGCACCGTGACAGCCGTTCCGGACTACGAGCCGATCTGGTCCCAGGCGACACCTACCGGACGCCCGGCGTATCCGGGCGATATTGCCAATGCCGCACTTTTTTTTCTTTCACCGCAAGCTGACCAAATTACCGGTCAAACCCTGATTGTTGACGGGGGCTGGTCGGCCACGAGTCCCGAACCCCAATCACAATTCGTCGATAAAACCAAATAGAACCATTGTCAAGGTAACGTCAAACCAACTCTTAAACACCTTGGAACAGAAGGCCTATTAAGGCAACTAAATTCCAAACCTCGACTCGGCTGAGCTCGTCGCAGGCCAAGCACCAAAATACAAATGGTTCGACGAGCTCACCACCCTGAGCCAGGTCGAAGGGTAAATCTCAAATATCAATATCCAATGTCCAAAACATACTCCTACTTGTTTATAAAACGGAGACCTGGAGGAAAACTTACTGCCATGCGAAATGTGGAGCTGCTGGAAACTGTTGCGCGGATCTATTATCAGGCCCTGTCGACCGGTGAGGAAATTCAAATGCTGCCGCCAGCCGCTCTAGCGTACTTTGCAGAGATGCTGAAGCTGAGATTTAAATAGCAGGTATCGTTTGCTATGTCCGAAAACTGAGGTTGAGAATATCCTGATTTTTCATAACCTTTAATTATTCAAGCTATGTTGGTTCAACCTTTATAATTTACAATGATTTAAATGTTAAGATAGATAGCAGTTGCCCAAAAGGCCCTTGACTGGTGATTAGTTTACAGTATAGGAAAAAATTAAGGCACAAGATAGTTGGTTTTTGGTTAAGCTGTGCAAAGTTAAGCACCGAAGCTCATAGTAGATAGCTCTGCAAAGATATTTCATCCTATTTTTTAACGTATATATAATTGGATTGTATGTATAATGTTTTGTAAAAATGGGTGCATTTGAGCGTAGCGTTTTTTAAGCACGAGCTCTAATTCATTTGGGCGCACCGCGAGAGTACCCCCTGTAAATGGAATGTCAATTTCAGATTTAAATCCGAAAGCGTTTTTATGCTCACTCTTAGATTTAGCTTCTTCAATGACAAGATTTAATTGCCATTGTATTTCAGATAACTTATCCTTAATTTCAATCATCTCATCTGAGGCCGAAAAACTAAGAAACTCGAACTTAGTAATATCATCTGAAATCGCAGTTTGTCCTTTTAAACGTAAAGAGCCTTCACCATACTTTCGGTTTATTGTCTGCTCAATAATACGTCCAGTATAGTAACTTATTTCTGAAAACGGCATATCTAAGAGTATTTCAACTATATCCTCTATTTCAGTAAAGGACTTTTCAAAATCACTGGGATTAGTATAGTTAACTTTTTTTCCCTTCCAAATAGCGTGAGCGCATTTAATCCCTTTAATTTTCCATCTATGGAGATTGGCACCGTCTATATTTGCCCCGGATATGTTAGAACCAGAAAGATTAGCGTAACTCAGGTTGGCATGGCTCAAGTCGGCCTTTTTGAGGTCAGTTTTGCTTAGGTCGGCATAGCGCAGGTCGGCCCCCTTCAGTCTAGCCTCGACTAGGCTAGCCCCGAAGACGTGCGTACCGGACATGTAAGCTCCGTTCAGGTTGGTTCCGTTTAGGCTGGCCTTCCTCAGGTCGGCCTCGCTCAGGTCGGCCTCGTCCAGGTTGGCTTTTCTCAGGTTGGCTTTGTCCAAGTAAGACCCGCTCAGGTTGGCCTTTCTCAGGTTGGTCCCGCTCAGGAAGGTATCGATCAGGTTGGCATGGCTCAAGTCGGCCTTACTTAAATTGGTCTTGCTCAGTTCGGCATGGGTTAGGTCTGCCCCTCTCAGGTTGGCGCCGGATAGGTGAGCCCCGGACCCGTGGATCCCGAACATGTATGCACCGCTCAGATTGGCTCCATTCAGGTTTGTATTGATCAAATGAGCATCGCACAGGTCAACCTTGCTGAGATTAGCCCCTTTCAGGTTAATATCACTCAGGTTAACATCGCTCAAGTTTTCATGCCTTAGATCGACATATATTTCTGGATTTTCTACTCTCCAATTGTTCCAAGTTTTGACACCTCATAGTAATAATTTTAAGTAGGATTGTTCTGCCATTCTTAGATGTCCTGAGGCAAAGTTTTTCAGTTTTTTATACCAAATATCTCTTTTTGGAGTATCTTGCCTTGAATTCAGATATTGATAAAGTTCTGATACAATTAGAGTCCAGAGAAAAAGAAAACTTGTGTATGTTCAAAAATTAGACCCAGAATTAATAGATTTTCTGATTTGTGATAAACTGAGATATATGAATAATCGTAAAAATCCAGATATGTAGATGAAATCCCCATAATTAAAAGTTTACATGATCGCACGCATTATTTTTGGAAAACATCAAGATACAGCATCGGTATTTTTGAGAAGACAAATTTTTTATAGATACCACTGCATGATATCTGCAAATGATGTTCATCTGCGATAATCGGAGTGCTATAATTTTTCGAGTAATTTGATCCGTTGCAGAGACATCGGTTTTAATATTTTATTTTTATGGCAAACTTATTTTCAGCGAATAATTAGTATTTATTCTTTTTGCTCCTTCATATAGTGGGATATGCGAAGTTCTTGCATTCGTAGCTAATAGAATACCACTCCCGTAACTCGGTGAAACGTAAACGTCAGCTATGAAAGATTTAGTAGCTCCACCATGGTAAAGAACTTTCTCACCGTCCTTGGTTTTTATATCGTACCACCCAAGAGCATAATTTGCTGAAGTAAGTCGCCAGCCAATAAGTTTCTCCCATATTTTGAAATATTGATTATTATATTTCCAGGGTACAGTATTAGGTGGTGTATGTAATCTATTTTTCGTTATTCGACTTATTATATCCTGTCTATTTGTTGGATCAACATACATATTTTGTAAAATGAACTTTACCCAGCCTCTAATGGTCATACTATTTCCGCCCGCTGGATCTAACCAATAATTATGGTCTTTCCTTACAGCTTTATATGACCCTAATTCCACTACATGCCCCCAAGGTTGGGTATCGGGTTCTAACTCAGCAGGAGCAGTCCATCCAGCATCTGCTATTTTTAAAGGATTGTATACCTTTTCTGACAAAAGATCTTCAAAAGTTTGTCCTGTGATCTTCTCCATCATAGCCCCTGCAATAACATATCCAGCATTTGAATAGTGCATAAATTGACCAGGTGGATTGTTCAGTTTAGTTTTGACTATCTGTTCTACATATTGCAGCCTTCCGCCTTCCGGTGTGGTAGGGCGATTTTCATCAAGGTCTGCAATAAAATTTTTATGCAAACCTGCTCTGTGTGATAATAGTTGCTCCAGTGTTATTAGCTCATATTCGGGAAGCATTATTATATCCGGAAACACGTCCTTTAAAGTGGTATGCCATTCCAGAAGCCCTTCTTCTACTAAAATTCCAGCTAAGGTTGCTGAAAATGCTTTACCGCATGAGCCAATCAAGAATTTGTCATCAACGGTGACCCAATTTTCAGTTCCAATTTTTCGGGTCCCGACAGCGGCAGTTAAGTAAATTTCACCGTTAATGATTACAGCACCAAATACAGCTGGTAGGTCACCTTTAACTCGAATCGATTCCAGCAATCTGGCAAATTCTGCATCACCAGAACTTTCCATAACGGGAGCGGAAGTGGGCGTAGTTGCACACCCGACAAAAAATATCCATAAAAGTAGAACAACCAAAAAGATTACAGTCGAGTCCTTATTTTTTATTGCACACATAAGGTTTTTTCCTTACTGTTAATTTTAGGATTACAGTCAAATGGCGCTTTTGGATGTGATGTATATAAATCAAGCATGCGAAAACTTGTAATCTCATATCATATCACAAATTACCGCAAACTAAAGATACGTAGATGATCTACAACAATTTAGGGCTCAAAGAATCATGAATTTCCTGGCGGATGCCCAACCATCAAACTGACCATAATTATTGCAGATACGATATGAATACATTATGCTTACCTCAGGCGGTTTATGAATGTCAAATCCAAAACCAATAGGAGGTAAACCATGAAAATATCTAAAGCTACAAAAATTTGAATCGATTACCACGTTACCAATTCGAAAAAAAAATACTATCCGTGCATATCGGTGGATCATTAACAGATTTTGCGCTGATTTCGGAGGAGAAGATTTAACTATTATCTTGAATAGCATTAATTTGCTGTTGAAGATCGTCAATTTGCTGCTGAAGAACCTTAAATGGTCTTCCACGAACTTTCCCATCAGACCTGAGGACTACATCCTGAGCAGCAGCAAATAAAGGCAATACAAAAACTACAGCTGCAATCAGAGATATGATGCCTAGTCTATTAAAATTCATAACTCACCTCCCTTTTTAAAAGATTAACGGTAGCAGATCGTTTTCCAATGCTTTTATATGAAAAGCCCCCAAAGAGTTAACCCCCTTGAGGGCTTTGCATCGCAATTTCACGCACCTTCTGAATCTCATGATACACTCCTAAAAATTATCTGATACAAAGCTATAGGAAGGTCAGTATCTGATTCAGGGAGAAATAGTATCAGAGGTCCAGATTAATTGGCGAATCCAGATCAGCAAAAGGAGAAATCTAAGGTATTCAAAAACCAGATTGGGAACCAGAATCGTTGCAGGAGATGCAGTACCGCTTGAGGTCAGGTGGAATAGGAAAGTCATGAATATTTTTAAAACCCTATCTATCTAAGCAGCCATACCGCTATATGGTTCGTTTAATGGAGGCAGTTTGAAATGTCAAGGGAAAACCTACCAAACAACTATGGTTTCAGATTACTATTATACCCTAATTGAGCGAAGCCCAATTAGCAGGTATTATTAATTCATAGAAGATGGATTAAAAGCAGGGAATTATCACCTTGCTTGATAACTCAACAGCTTTTATTTGACCTAATGGATCATCGTTATTTCACTTCGTGTCAGGTATAAAGACGACCTTTCTGTCTTCTCTCACGCTAAACGCATACCCCATTTCAGAGATATTTTGACAAGTAGTCGAATGCCTTCCCGGCCGCCTTCACCGCGTTGCGGCTGTGGCGGGAGAGTTCGACGTTTATCAGACCCGCATATTGGATTTCTGTTAATGCGTCAAATACTTCTGAAAAATCTATTTCACCTTCGCCGAATTGGAGGTGTTTGTGGTCCCCCTTTTTCATATCTTCCAGGTGAATGTTTTTAATGCTGTCTCTAAAATTGCGAATGCAGTTGGCCAGGCTGTTGTCTTCGGTTAAAAAGGCATGACCGACATCCAGTGTCAGACCAAACAACGGGTTTGCAACATGTTCCTTGAGCTTTTGATATCCGGTCAAGTTTTCGATAAACATACCGGGTTCCGGCTCGAATGCCAGAAAAATACCATATTGGCCGGCATATTCTGAAAGCTCCCGACAGCCTGCGACCAGCCAGTCCCAAGCATCGGCTTGCGGTACCCCGTCGTGCCGGATACCCGACCAGAACGAAAGCGCCTGCCCACCGAGCCGGGCAACTATGTCGAGCGCGCGCTTTAAAAAATTGAGCCGGATCTTTCTGCCGGAGGCATCGGCGGAGATAAGGGTCGGTTCATGTTTGCGCCAGGGGTCGAGCAGAAATCGTGCGCCCGTCTCAATCACACAGGCCAGCGAATTTTTTTTAAGGATGGCCTGGGTCAGTTCCAGTTGCCGGTCCAGATCGGGCGCTCCGGGGTTTAAAATGTAATTGTCTATGGTTATGGCAACACCCCGGTACCCCAGGCCCGAAATTATTTCCAGGGCCGATTCCAGAGAGTGGCAGTTAAACCCATTGGTATTGTATGCCAGGCGAAGCATTTGGTTAACTTTCATCTTTGTGTCATAGGTCCTTAAGGCTTTTTTGCTGACAGCATGTTGAAAGTAACGGATGGTGTCAGGTGTCAGCGCCGCCGCTGGTCTGAAAAGCGGCCAGTCAAATCGAAAAAGAAACTACATCGATTCATAGCGCTATTATAGATTGTGGGAGCGGTTTTCAACCGCGATTTATTCGACAATGGCTTCAAACGTCAGCTCATATTTATCACTGCGATACAGGGATTCCTCGCATTCGATCGGTTCGTTGTCCTGCACGTAGGTGACCCCCTTGATCATAAAAACAAGGGAATTATCATTCAATGTCAGATTGGCAGCGGCATGACCGGATACAGTAGAAATTTTCATGCCCTGTGAGTGACGGTTGGGCTTGAGGCCATATTTTTCCTCGAAGACGCGCCACAATGAAGAAGAAAGCTCTTCCTTTTCGATGTTGGGGCACAGGTCCGTTCGGATGTACCTTGTTTCCAGCATCATGGGGACATCATCAGCCAGACGCAGCCTTTCAAGCCGCACCACCTTTTCTCCCTTTTTGAGTCCAAGGCGCTCGCGCGCAAAGGCATTGGCGGCGATTACTTTTTTGGTGAGTACTTTTGTGGTGGGGGTAAGGCCCATTTCGGTCATATTCTTGGTGAATCCAAGCACTTTGCGCAGATCACGCTTTACCCGCCTGCGCCTGACAAAGGTACCTTTACCGGCTTTGCGCGCCAGGAAATTCTCCTGAACCAGGTCGTTTAAAGCCCGGCGGATGGTCGTGGAGGAGAGTTCGTAATTATCGCTGAATTCCCGCTCTGATGGGATCAAGTCCCCCTCATTATATTTCCCGTCCAGGATATTCTGCTTGATCTGCTCCTTTAGCTGGAAATAAAGGGGGACTTTCGATTTAAAATCTATGTTTAAGTTCATAAATTGACCTCAAGATATTGCGCTGCGGGTCTAGACTGTCGAGAGAAAATATTTAAATAGTACACTATTGCAATATTGTTTTAATAGTCAAGCCAAAGTTTAATTTGAATGGAGTTTTCCCTTGACCAATGAAGTAATATTGTAATATTGTACTATTTTCTTTTCCTGCAAAAACAGGAGGACAAAATGGCGAAAAAATCACCCGCCAAAAAAGACGCCCCAAAAAAAGCCGCAGCCCCTCCGGTGGATCAAGCCATTATGCTGCAGATGTACCGCAATGTCTATGCGACCCGGCAATTTGAGCTCAAGTGTGCGGAATTGTATCGGGCGGGTCTTATCCGCGGCTATCTGCACCCTTATCTCGGCGAGGAAGCTATTGCCGCCGGTGCCTGTGCCGCTGTCGGCGAAGCGGGCTACATCGTCAGCACGCACCGGGGACATGGTCACTGCATCAGCAAGGGCGCGGAGTTGAAATTGATGATGGCCGAGATAATGGGCAAGGCAACCGGATATTGCGGCGGCCGCGGCGGTTCCATGCACATTTCAAGCAAGAAAGACAACAATCTGGGCGCCAATGGCATTGTCGGCGGCGGTATCCCCATCGCAACCGGCGCCGGCCTGGGGATCAAAATAAAGGGAACCAGCCAGGTGGTTGTCAGCTTTTTCAGTGACGGGGCCTCCAATAACGGAGTTTTCGCTGAATCGCTGAACCTGGCAGCAGTTTTTAATCTGCCGGTGATATTTATGCTGGAAAACAACCATTATGCAGTTTCTACCCGGATCGAATGCTCCGCCGGTGATTGTAACCTTGCCGGAAGGGGGCCGGCCCTGGGTGTTCCGGGACTATGCGTCGAGGGCAACGATGCGGTTGCGGTGTATCTGGAGACAAAGAAAGCCGCCCGGCGTGCGAGCAACGGTGAGGGCCCGACTTTGATCGAAGCTAAAACCTACCGCCATGGCGGTCATCATGTCAATGATCCCGGGCTATATATGCCGCAGGACGAATTGAAGGAGTGGAAAGCCAAGGATCCGGTCATTGTTCTTCGCAACCATATCAACAATGATAAAAAGGTAGAGGCCGTTGAAAAGGCGGTCGACCAGGAAATGGAGGCAGCTCTAGAATTCGGCAAGAGCAGCCCCAATCCATCCGTTGAGGATTTTGTCTCGGGGATTACGGATCGATAAAAAAGGCGGTTCAAATAACACCGGAGATATACCATGGCAGAGTTAATGTATCGCGAAGCCCTAAATTTGGCTCTATTTGAAGAAATGCGCAGGGACCCGCTCGTATTTACGTTGGGGGAGGGCATTGGCGAACGCGGTGGATCGTATAAAGTAACCGAGGGTCTATTTAATGAATTTGGCCCCGAGCGGGTGATGGATACTCCGATTTCGGAGGCATCGTTTACCGGATGCGGGGTAGGCGCCGCCCTGGTCGGCACACGGCCGGTGGTGGAAATATTATTTGTGGATTTTACCGGCTTGATTATGGACCAGATCATCAATCAGGCTGCCAAATACGAATTTATGTCCGGCGGGCAGGGCAAAGTGCCCATGGTCCTGAGAACCCAGGGAGGGGCAGGCAATGGTCTGGCCGGGCAGCATTCCCAGAGCCTGGAAGCCCTGTTTTATCACATACCCGGCTTAAAGGTCGTTTTGCCTGCAACACCCTATGACGCCAAGGGGCTGCTGAAAGCATCGATTCGCGACGATAATCCAACTATTTTTATCGAGCACAAATTACTGTATATGACCAAAGGTGAGGTGCCCGAGGAGGACTATATTGTTCCCCTGGGCCAGGCGGAAATCAAACGGCCGGGCGATGATATCACCCTCATTACCTATTCATACATGACTTTAAAATGCCTGGAGGTTGCTGAAATTCTGGCCGGGGAAGGCCTCAGCGTCGAGGTGGTGGATCTGAGAACCCTGACGCCACTGGACAAGGAGACCATCCTGGAATCGGTTGAGAAGACCGGCCGCGCCATCGTGGTTCACGAGGCGGTTAAACGCGGGGGGGTCGGCGGAGACATTGCTTCCATGATCATGGAGGAGGCCTATGATGATCTGGACGGCCCGGTTAAACGAATCTGCGGCAAGAACACCACCATTCCTTACAATTTGGAATTGGAAAAGGTATGCGTGCCTTCCGTGGCGGAAATTATCGAGGGGATTTTGGAGATGGTATAATATCCAGCTTGGGCTGGATATAACAGCGAACCGTAGAATATCGAATAATGAATATCGAATGTCGAAGTAAGGAATTCTATCGATTTTTATAAATTCAAAAGATAGAGCGAAGCGATTCAATCCTTCGACATTCTGCGGTTCGATATTCGATATTCTGCGGTTCGCTTTTAAACTTGGTCCATGCTATCGATACCTGATACCAACTAAACAGGTCACAGAAAGATTAAAGATAAAATTGAGATATTAATATAGGAGCATGGTACTAGTATACCAAGGAGCAAATATGGCTGAAAAAATCATAATGCCCCAGGGCGGTCAGGATATTACGGAGGGCCGCGTGCTGCGCTGGCACAAAGCCGAAGGCGATGCCGTTCAAAAAGATGAAGTCATCTGCGAGGTTGAAACCGAAAAGGCCGTCTTTGAAGTAAAATCACCGATAGATGGTGTTCTGCTCAAAATCGCCGTCGCCGCAGGCAAGGTCGCCCGCGTATTTTCAGCCATCGGCTATGTCGGCACAGCCGGTGAAAGCATCGAACTGGAAGATGAAGCGGATGATGCCGAAGATCAAAAGGAGGCAACGCCTGATAAAAAAGACACCGGGATCGATGTCTCCGCATTGAAAAAGAAAGTCGCGGCCCAAAGCCAAGGCAAGAAAGGCCGGGTCAAAGCCTCGGGGCGGGCCAGAAAGCTTGCCGATCAGCAGGGAATTGATATATCAATTGTTGAAGGCACCGGTCCAAAAGGAAGGATCACCGAAAAAGATGTTCAGGCCTATATCGAGAAAGGCCCCGCAGTTTCTAAGGTCACTGCCGCCGCCCCGCAAGCCGGGGCGGCTACACCGGCACCGACCGGTGCAGCCGCTGTGCGCGGTCAGACCGTACCGATGACCCGGATACGCAAGGTGATCGCCCGGCGGCTGCAGCAAAGCAAGCAGACCATCCCGCATTTTTATGTCACCGTGACCGTGGATATGACAGATGCCATTAAACAGCGGGAGGCATTGAATTCCAGAGTCGACAATGACAGTAAAGTTTCGCTGAACGACATGGTGGTCAAGGCGGCTGCCATCGCGCTGGGCGATTTTCCGCAGGTTAACTGCAAAATTGACGGCGATAACCTGGTCTACCTGGCAGACATCAATATCGGGGTTGCGGTCGGGTTGGACGACGGTCTGGTTGTACCGGTCCTGTGCGAAGTGGATAATTTGTCGCTGAAAGGCATCGCCCAAAAAACCAAGGAACTCGTCAACCTTGCCAGGGCCGGCAAGCAGGACAGTCTGACGCCGGGCACCTTCACAATATCCAACATGGGGATGCTCGATATCGACAATTTCGTAGCCATTATCAACCCGCCCGAGACGGCCATCCTGGCGGTGGGATCGGTTCGCAAAAAAATTATCGTCGCGGACGACCATTCTTTTCAGGTTCGTGACACCATGAGCATGACGCTGTCGGCCGATCACCGCGCGCTGGACGGTATTCTGGGGTCGCAGTTTGTCAACCGGATAAAATACGGTCTGGAAAACCCAAAGACACTGCTCGGATAGTAATTTGACTCTAGCCAAGTAGTAATGAAATAGTTATTGCTAATCCCAAGGTCGTTGCTGAATTTGCAGTGGCACACGTCATACGGCGTACGGCGCACGGCACACGGCATAAGGCGCACGGCCCGCGGAATAGGGTACAAACCGCTGCGCGTGAAGGGAAAATACATTCTCCACCATTGGCCTGAAATCTGTGTCGATTGATTAAAGTTTGGCTCAAGAAATGATTAAAATATATATTTTCTATAAACCCGCTGAAAGCGGGACTAAAAATCGGGGCGTGGCCCCGAATTTTATAGTGGAGGAAATTCATGCATGACGTGATTGTTATCGGAGGCGGCGCTGGCGGTTATGCCGCTGCAATTCGGGCCGCACAGCTGGGAGCTAATGTCGCTGTGGTGGAAAAAGATCAACTGGGCGGCGTGTGTGTCAACCGGGGCTGCATTCCGGTTAAATCATGGCTGAAGGCTGCTGAAACCCTGCGCCGCGTGCAGGGGGGGGAGGCCTTCGGCATCCAGGCAGCAGTCAAAAAGATTGACTTTAAAACCATCATTGAAAACAAGAACAGCTGCAGCGAAAAAATCCGGCTGGGTATGGAGGGCCTGCTGCAAAATAACGGCATCGAAGTCATCAGAGGCCATGCTGCCTTTAAAAACCCGGCCGAGATCGAGGTCGACGGCAAATCCTACCCGGCTAAAAAATTTGTCATCGCCAGCGGCGGGCACAGCGAGGTGCCGGACATCAAGGGGCTTTCCAAAGCGCTGCTGACCACTGACGAAATTCTTGACATGCAGCAGGTGCCCGCCTCGGTCCTGGTTTATGGTGACCAAACCATTGACGTCGAGATGGCAACTTTGCTGAACGCTTTCGGCAGCAAGGTTTACCTGGCCACCGAAAACCGGCATGTGCTGCCGCATGAAGATCAAGATTCGGGCCAAAGACTGGGACAAGCCCTCAATAATGACGGTATTGAAGTCATCACCCGCTCGAGTCTGGCATCCGTCAAGGCGTCTAAAAAAGAATTTTCCTGTGAACTTGCCGGCAAAAAGAAAAGCCGTACCGTTAAAGTCGAACGGGTTTTGGCGGGTATCCGTAAACCGAATACCGACGATCTGGGCCTGGCGTTGGCCGGTATCCAGCTCAACGAGGACGGCGCCATCCGTGTGGACGAATATCTGAGCACAACCAATCGTGTTGTCTATGCTATCGGCGATGTTACCGGCGGTACCATGCAAAGCCACGCCGCATCCTCCATGGCGCTGAAGGCTTCCGAGAATGCTCTGGGCAAGAGAGAAAAGTTTGCCTTTGATCTGATTCCCAGGGGCACCTGGACTTTTCCGGAAGTGGCTTCGGTGGGCCTGACCGAAGAGCAGGCTGAGAATCAGGACCTGGATATTGATGTCGGCTATTTTCCATACTCCATCAACGGCTATGCCATCGCACGCAATGAAACCTTCGGGGCGGTAAAGATTGTCACCGATTCCGAATACCGGATCATCTACGGGGTGCATATTGTCGGTCCGCATGCCACCGAGTTGATCGGTGAAGCCGTGCTGGCCATGCAGCTGGAATATACCACGGATGAGCTGGCCGCCAGTATGCGGATTCATCCCACATTTTCGGAAGCCGTGGTCGATGCCGCCCGGGATGCTGAAAAATGGGCCTTGTACCTGCCCAAGAAGTAAAGGATATTGTGGGGAACGGAAAAGTGGAATAATGGTCAATGGTTTCAGGTGTCAGTAAATACTGAATCCTGACAGCTGAATAAATAGCACCAGTTGGGTTGCAATTATTGGCCAACAACGGTGGAAGAGAGTTTTTTCGCGAACGATTTTGACACAGTGGTTCGAATTCAGTTGCTGACACCTGACACCTGACACCCGAAACCTGAAACCTTAACAATGTCTCTCTGGAAAAATTTCATAATAGTCACGATTCCAGTTCTTAACCTGCTGTGGTTACCGGCCGGCGTTGAAGGTTCGTGGCTGATTGACCATGAGCGTTTTCACATATCCGTTCACGGACAGCTGTCCTGTCAGGATTGCCACATCAATATCAGCATGAAAAGCCGCCATCCGGATCCGGCCGATGTCAATCGAAGCGTAACGGATTTTTTTCAAGCTGACCACTGTGCGGCCTGCCATGAAGATATAATTGAGGAGATCGTCGAAGGTAGCCACGCCGGTCAGGATGCGATGCCCTGGCAGCGATTTGACACTTGCATTGCGTGTCACAATCCGCACTATCAGGTCCGTGAAAGCGAGGAT
>Ga0209637_1000090_pt1 | contig 40817 bp, 33 predicted proteins | sample OlaalgELextract3_2_FD_187379 | JGI IMG/M metagenome (GOLD analysis project Ga0209637, IMG submission 187379) | Olavius algarvensis symbiont microbial communities from Tuscany, Italy - Type G ELBA extract 3 (SPAdes) (version 2) | ecosystem: Host-associated > Annelida > Digestive system >... | reverse complement strand
ACCGGGGGGTGCCGTTGTGGAAGCTGTTGTTGGACCTTTCACCGCAAGCCATGCTGGCGACGCTGGATCTAAGCAACCTGGAAGCTGTATTGTCCGCGGATGAGGCGCTGGCACTGATCAAGGCTGAACTGCCCAATCGCTCTTTACGCCTGTCTGTGCTCGAAAGCGGCTATCCCGGCTATGATACTTCGGTTGGCTGGTTCAATTACGATGATGAAACGATCAAGGGCAATGCAAAGCGCGCCATCGAACAGGGTTTTGACGCGATGAAGCTCAAGGTCGGATCCAGGGATATTGAACGCGATATCCGCCGCGCATATCTGATTCGAGAAACAGTCGGCGCCGACGCACGCATCATGCTGGATGTTAATCAGCAGTGGAGCTTGCCGACGGCCTTGCAGATGTGCCAAAAGCTTGAGGCGATGCGCCCTTTCTGGATTGAAGAACCGCTTCATCCCGATGATATCCTGGGACATCAAACCCTGGCGCGGGCGATCTATCCCATTCAAGTGGCCCTGGGCGAACATGTCGCCAATCGCATTCAGTTTAAAAATTTTATGCAGGCCGGTGCGGCAGCCTTTATTCAGGTTGACTGCACGCGGGTTGGCGGCGTCAGTGAATTCTTGACCGTCAGTCTGCTGGCAAAAAAATTCGGGTTGAAGGTCGTGCCGCATGTTGGCGACATGGGGCAGATTCACCAGCATTTGGTGCTGGTCAATCATATCGCATTTGGCCTGGAAAAAATCTTCCTTGAATACATCCCCCATCTGCGTGAACATTTCATTCATCCCGCGAAGGTAGAATCCGGTGTATATCACACGCCGCATGAACCCGGCAGCAGTTCGGATCTTAATTAATCCGCTTTTTGCTCTTTTTCAGGGCCAAGTAATTAGACTAAAAACCAAGTAAAAGGAGGTGGGCGTGATTCCTGGATATGCCAGCGAGGCAGCAACCACAGACTATCTAAAAAAACATGGACCGATAGCCTGCAACAAAATCGGTACGACAAAGCTGACAGCAAGTCAGGCCGGCTTTGGCTGCTACCGGGTCAGTGTCGGAGTGCCCCATCATGAAACGGCGCTGCACAAGGCCCTAGGTGAAGGCGTCAATTTGATCGATACCAGCGCCAATTATGCCGACGGGGATTCCGAAACCCTGGTGGGGCAGGTGCTGGAAAAGCTGATTGATTCCGGCGATCTGGCGCGCGAAGCGGTCGTGGTGGTCTCGAAAGTAGGCTACCTGCAGGGGCAAAACTACGCCCTGAGCCAAGAGCGCAAACAGCAGGGACGTCCCTTTCCGGAACTGGTGGAATACGGTGAAGGCCTGGAGCATTGCCTCCACCCTGAATTTTTGAGGAATCAGCTAAATCGCAGCCTGGAGCGCCTCAATCTGGCAACGCTGGATTTTTATCTGCTGCACAATCCCGAGTACTATCTCGAATGGGCCGAAAAAAATGGGCGCCCCCTGGAGCCGGCCCGGATCGAATACTATCGACGCATAAAAACCGCTTTTGAATACCTGGAAGAAGAAGTTGCCCAAGGACGAATCCGCTATTACGGCATCAGCTCCAATACGTTTCCGGCGGCTGCCGATCAACCGGACTTTACCTGCCTTGAAACCATCTGGAACATTGCCGAATCAATGGATTCCCAACATCATTTCCAGCTGGTTCAGCTGCCCTTAAATTTGATGGAGCCGGGAGCCGCCCTGCAAAAAAACCAGCCGAACGGTGGCAGCATACTTGAATTCGTGCAACAAAAAGGATTGGGAATCCTGGTCAACCGGCCGCTGAATGCCTTTTTCAAAAATCAACTGGTTCGATTGGCGGAAGTGCCCGCTTTCGCAATCCAGCCCAAAGATGAGGTCGTTCGCAAAATCCAGTATCTATCAAAATCCGAAAAAAGCCTGTGGCTGAAAATCCTGCCCGCCATAAACGTCCCGCCGGGCCTGCGTATCCGCATCAAGGAGCAGATGGCGATTGGCGATACCTTGAAACATCACTGGCTCAACCTCGGATCCTATGAACGCTGGCGCCAGATAAAAACGGGAAATTTGCAGCCCAGAATCCAGGGGGTTATGGATTTTTTGAAACCATACGGCAACCAGAATGAGGATCTATCAAGCTGGATGACTTCCCACCGGGAAAAAATCGCAGACGCTTTTGAGGCCGTTGCTTCGATTTACGCTGAAGATGCAGCACACCAGGTCGACCGGATTCGCCGGGCGGTTGCAGCCGCCGATCGGGATTGGGCCGAAGAAGGGACCCTGAGTCAGAAGGCGCTGCGGGCAATCCGCTCCACACCGGGAGTGACCTGCACGCTGGTAGGAATGCGCCGGGCAGACTATGTATCCGATGTCCTAACCGAGTTGAAGCGTCCCGTCAATCAGGGGTCACGGCTCGAATCGTGGCAGAAGCTGACCGCAGGACTGGCAAAAATTTGATTGTTAAATCTTAATCCGACTTAAGCATACTGGTATTTATGCCGATATAGCCTTTAACGGGTTTCGAATTTTTTATTATCGGTGGCATGACCAAACACATTTGCCGGAAGAGAGGTCTAAAAATGAAAAAAATAGTTCTTTGGGGTTCATTAATTATTTTGTTTATTGGTTCGCCCCTTGCAGCCATTGAGAACAAAATGGCTGCCGGTGAAACAACTGATAAACTGCAAAAAGAGCAAATTGATGTTCATTTAGAAAATTATGGTGTCAGGCATATCTCAGAAAACGGCCGCCAGCAATCAATAGGATTATATAAAATAATTGTCGGTGACCCGCTAGAATTGAATAGTGCAATGAGTTTAAACAAGTCAAACGGATTTGACGGCGTGATATTTACCACATATCGAGACCAGAAAGACGATTGGCATAAAATCAGAGTTCACCGACCGCTGAAAAAGAAAAAGGGCTGGAAAGAGACAAATATTGTAAAAAGGGATGGGCTCCCCTACCCGTTTAACACGATGAATGATGATCTTTTAGATAAAATACAATTTTTTAATGTCTACCCGGATAACAATAATGTAGCGGTAGTTTATATTATAGAAGGTACGGGATTCGCAGATTGTGAGAAAATTTTTAAATATATTTGCGAAAAAAAGAAAAAGCCCGAACCAATGGCTGGATTATAGGCGTTATATCTGCGTCGTTGTTACTTGTTTAAATCGTCAAATTGTTGAATAGTTATTTTTTAAGAGGATTTCATTTGACGGATTTGACAGATGCGATCGTTATGATCGTTGACTTCTTCTGTCATTTGTCCCTTAAGCTATATCTACCCTAACATTGCATAAATTCTTGTCATCTAGCCTGGCTGTTATGTCTGAGATCGTTGCTTTTTCCGGGCAGATGCTGGATGTTTGATACTCGATGCTGGATATCGAACAGTACACTATCGGTGAATTTCAACGACATCCAGTATCCAGAAACCAGAATCCAGGATCAGTCAATACTTTCAATGGTCTTCATATCAGCAACTAAGTTGGATTTCAAAATTTTATGCAACTATAGGGTCTACTCAATCCGCAATCAAAGAATTCCGACTTCGACACGACTGAGCCCTTCGGCTGTGAGCTCAGGGTCGAACGGCTCGTCGCAGGCCGCATTCCAACACCTTTGCCCCATGCCCTCTGCGCTATGCCCCAAACCGTCTGCTCCTTCAAATTTGCAATCCGAATTCCCGAATTCAAAATCTATCTGTGCTAGGCGCCCTGCCCTGCGCTGCGGGCCCAGAGCTGCCCGCAGGCAGCCGAAATGTCCTGCCCTTTACTGCGGCGAATGATGACCGTGTAATTTTTGTCAAACAGAATATTATAAAACGCCTGGATGTCCGGTTCCGGCGGCCGCTCGAAATCACAGCCTTCATGTCTATTAAAAGGTATGAGGTTAATCTTGCATCGGATCGGCTGCAACAATTTAGCCAGGCGTCTGGCATCTGCTTCGGAATCGTTGAGCCCTTTGATCAGAATATATTCGAAGGTAATTCTGCGACCGGCGGGCAGCGGAAATTGCCGGCTGGCCTCCAGCAGCGCTTCTATGGGAAATTTGCGATTAATGGGCATTAATCGGTTGCGCGTGTCGTTATCGGTCGCATTTAAGGATATTGCCAGATTGACCTTGGTATCCCGGCCCAGGGCGGTAAACCGGGTCACCAGCCCGGCAGTGGAAACTGTTATCCGGCGGGTTGCAAAACGAAGGCCGGCATTATTGTCAGTGATCGTGTCCAGGGCACTGACCAGATTTTTATAGTTGGCCAGCGGTTCACCCATTCCCATAAAAACGATATTTCTTAATTGCGCAGAATCATCCAGTTCATTTTTAATGTCGCGTACCTGGGCGATAATTTCGGCCCGGGTCAAATTACGCTCGATTCCGCCCCTTGCGGTCAGACAAAACAGGCACCCCTGGGCGCAGCCCACCTGGCTTGACACACACAGCGTATAATGATCCCGCTCAGGAATGAGGACACTTTCAATGCGTTTGCCATCGCTTAATTGAAAAAGGTATTTACGGGACCCATCACGGGAGGTTTCAATCTTTTCAGCCTCAAGCCGCCCGATGATAAAATGCTGGGCCAGCAATCCCCGAATGTCTTTGGAAAGATTGGTCATCAGATCAAAGCTGTCAGCCTGACGCAAATAGATCCACTTCAAAATCTGGTCAGCGCGATAGGTGGCAATATCCCGTCCAGTTAACCAGGCGACCAGCTGCTCGCGGGTTAATTCAATGATGTTAATTTTATCTTGTCCTTTTCGTAATATCATTTATTTCACGCAATTAATGATTATGTTAATTAAGTTTTGCTCGGTATCGGTCCTGCCCGGCTAACGTGCGCTTATCCCATATAAAATTTGAACCGCTCAAAGCTGAAATTAATTTACTTGACATAGCATCATTGAAATTATAATTTCAACAATTTATGGAAACAGATTGGTAAAAATCATGTTTGAGAATTTAAGTGACAAACTTGACTCCGTATTTCGCAAGCTGAAAGGGCACGGCAAATTATCGGAGAGTAACATCGAGGAGGGGCTAAAAGAGGTTCGAATGGCCCTTTTGGAGGCCGATGTTCATTACCGCGTTGCCAAAAAATTTATTGCAGCTGTTAAAGAACGGGCTCTGGGCCAGGAAGTCTTGGCGAGTTTAACGCCCGGTCAGCAGGTTATCAAAATCGTCAACCAAGAGTTGACGGAATTGATGGGCTCCAGCCATGAAGATTTGAACCTTTCAGGACCAAGTCCGGTAGCTTTAATGCTGGTTGGCCTGCAGGGCTCCGGTAAAACGACAACGGCCGGCAAGCTGGCTGTATTCCTGCGGAATAAAGGCCGCAAACCTTATCTGGTGCCGGCGGATGTTTACCGCCCCGCTGCGATAGATCAGCTCACGAAATTGGGCTCGCAACTGGATGTGCCGGTGTTTTCCTCCAGTGTGGCTATGGATCCTGTGCAGATATGCCGGGAAGCCAAGACGGCTGCCCACCGGCTGGGCTGTGACACGCTGTTGCTGGACACCGCGGGACGCCTGCATATTGATGAAGAGTTGATGGATGAGCTCAGCCGCATCAATAATGAGCTGAAGCCGTCGGACATCCTGCTGGTGGCCGACGCCATGACGGGTCAGGACGCGGTTAACATCGCCCAATCATTTGACGAAACGCTGGATATTGGTGGTGTCGTCCTCACCAAAATGGATGGTGATGCCCGTGGCGGTGCCGCCCTATCCATTAAGTCAATTACCGGCAAACCGATTAAATTTATCGGGGTCGGTGAAAAATTAAACGAGCTGGAGCCGTTTCATCCGGATAGACTGGCCTCCAACATCCTGGGCATGGGGGACGTGCTCACCTTAATCGAAAAAGCCCAGGATGCGGTTGATGAAAAAAAAGCCGCCGAACTCGAAAAAAAGCTCAGAAAGAGTCAATTCACCTTAGAGGATTTTCGTGATCAAATGGTTCAGATTCGCAAGATGGGTTCCCTGGGCGATATCATGAAAATGATCCCCGGGATGGGCAAACTGAAACAATTAAAAAATATGGACGTGGATGAAACAGAGTTTGTCAGAATAGAAGCGATCATTAATTCGATGACTCCCCGGGAACGGCAACGACATACGATCATCAACGGCAGTCGGCGCCGAAGAATCGCCAAAGGCAGTGGAACCCGGGTTCAGGATGTCAATCGGTTATTAAAAAATTATACACAAATGCTTAAAATGCTTAAAAAAATTAATAAAGGCGGTATGCACGGAATGCCACAGGGAATGCTGCCATTTTGAAGGAGAAAAGTTACTATGGCTGTAAAAATTAGATTGGCCAGACACGGCGCAAAGAAAAAACCTTATTATCGAATCGTAGTTGCTGATGGTGAAAGCCCCCGGGACGGCCGATACCTGGAAAAGGTCGGTACATATGATCCTTTATTCGATCCGGCAAAGGTGACCTTAAAATCAGAAAGAATCAAGTACTGGATCGATCAAGGTGCCAAGCCTTCCGATACCGTGCGCAGCCTTCTGAAAAAAGAAGGATTTTTTGCCGTAAGTACCCAACCCTGATCCGGCATAGCTGGAATTGACTATTGACTATTGAAAATTGAATATTTAATGAATCGCTAGGCGCTGTCCTTTTTAAATCGACGGCATTCCACAAATATTCAATCTGCAATCGAAAATATTCAATCAATTGACTAGGTCTGTGGAAAAAAAAGATCATGTACTCATCGGAAAGATCGTAGGGGTGCATGGCATAAAAGGCACCAACAAGATCCGTTCTTATGCGGAATCTTTGTCGTTGTTTAAACCCGGCCGCTCCATTCTTGTTCGCGAAAGCGGCGGGCAGGAAATAAGCCGTGAAATTAAATGGGTAAAACCTCATACCGGGACGGCACTTATATCGTTTAACGGGATAAATGAGCGCTACCAGGCCCAAGCACTGATTGGTGCTGAGCTGTTCGTCCCAAAAGAAGAGCTGCCTGAATTGGAGGAAGATACCCATTTCTGGTTTGATCTTATCGGCATGGCGGTTTACACGACCGAAGAAAAGTATCTGGGTCGGATTGAATCGATTATCGAAACCGGCAGCAATGATGTTTACGTGGTGCAAGACGATCAACGGGAAGTGCTGATACCGGCGCTCGAATCAGTGGTTCTTGATATCGATATTAAAGATAAACGCATGCAGGTCGATTTACCGGAGGGCTTGGTTTAGCGCATCGGTTGATTAGTTGATAGGTTAATTCGTTAATTGGCTAAAAATGATTTTATCCTTTCACTATTCAACCAGTCAACCCATCAACCAGTCAACTAATGCCATGTATTTTAAAGTAGTGACGATTTTCCCGCAGATGTTTGACTCATTCTGGAACCATGGGATTATTCGTCGGGCGCTTGAAGATAAAAAAATCTTTGCTTCGGCTGTTAACATCAGAAATTACGCCGAAGATCGGCACCAGGTTACGGATGACAGGCCCTACGGCGGTGGCAGCGGCATGGTAATGAAGCCGGAACCCCTGGCGGCCGCTATACGGGATGCATCCCAAACGCTGACCGGGACAAAGACTGTATTGCTGACACCCCAGGGGCGGGTTTTCAACCAGAAAATGGCTTGGGAGCTGGCGACATCGGACGGGCTGATTCTGGTTTGCGGTCGCTACGAAGGTGTCGACGAACGGATCTGTCACGATCTGATTGACTATGAAATTTCAATCGGGGACTATGTGCTCACCGGTGGTGAACCGGCAGCAATGATCATTATCGACGCCGTTACCCGCTTGATCCCCGGCGCCCTGGGTGGTGAGGATGCGGCAGAAAAAGACTCATTTTCCGATGATCTGCTGGAGCATGCTCACTATACGCGGCCGGGTAATTTTGAAGGGCAGGAGGTCCCTGAGGTATTATTGTCCGGCCATCACCAGGAAATTGAAAAATGGCGGCTTGAATCGTCAGTGATGCGCACCCTGTTAAAAAGGCCGGATCTCCTCCTGCAGAATAAGAACTTAAACCGCCAGCAACGCGATATTTTAAAAAAGTGGCGCTTTGAGATAGAGAAAATATTAGATTCTCAGTAAAAAGTAAAAGTGAGGTAAAATAAACAGAATCATTTATGCCTAATCTTTATGTGGCGTTGACGCATTACCCGGTGGTCGATAAACGCGGTGATATTATTGCTTCCGCGGTGACCAACCTGGACTTACACGATATCGCGAGGGCCGTAAAGACTTACGGGGTTAAATCGTATTACGTGGTCACCCCGCTTGTCGACCAGCAAAGCCTGGTACAAAAAATTATTTCACATTGGACCAGCGGTTCCGGGGCTGTGTATAATCCGGCAAGGCGCAGCGCGCTTGAGCTGATTAAGATCAAAGACACAATCGCTGATGTCGTCGAAGACATCAAAGGCATTGAAAACGTTTACCCGAAAACTGTCGTAACCTGTGCCCGTAGATATACGACGAGCACCGGCTATAAGGAATTTCGCGAGATTCTTAAATCCGGCCAACCGCATTTGCTCGTCTTTGGGACGGCCTGGGGTTTGGCGGAACCGTTTATTTCTGAAGCGGATTATACACTGGAACCCATAATGGGTCCCTCAGATTACAATCACCTATCGGTTCGGACCGCCGCCGGGATTATTTTAGATCGGCTGCTGGGAGAATAAAATTCAAGTTATTGGCTAGCTGTTGCTAAATTATCCAATAACCAATAATTAAGACCAATAACAATTATCATTTTTGGAGGCATTATGGGAAAGATCGATCAATTAGAAAAAGAAAATATCCGCTTGGACCTGCCCAGCTTTGGTGCCGGCGACACAGTTAAAGTTCATGTGAAGATAAAAGAAGGTGAGAAGGAAAGGATCCAGGCCTTCCAGGGGGTTGTGATCAGCAAACGTAAAGGCAGCAGCAATGCAACTTTTACCGTGCGCAAAGTTTCTTACGGCATTGGCGTTGAACGCATTTTCCCGATGCATTCGCCCATCATTGATAAAATAGAAATCCTTACCCGCGGACGGGTTCGGCGCGCCAAAATCTACTATCTGCGCAAACTGCGGGGCAAAGCCGCCAGAATCAGGGAAAAGAGATACAATTAAAAGAAGGCGGAAGTCGGAAGTCCGACTTCCGCATTCCGACTTCCGAATTCTATTCATGGATTTGTGGTATTTCGAAAAAGAAGCCACCTGCAACGGCTGCCGGGATATAGCAGGCATTGATGAGGCCGGCCGGGGTCCCCTGGCCGGTCCTGTAGTTTCAGCTGCTGTTATTCTGCCGATCACATTTGATGACTGCGAGGTAACCGATTCCAAAAAGTTGTCCCCCAAAAAACGGGAGCGGTTATATGATAAAATCTATGCCCAGGCGACCGCGGTGGGCATCGGCATCGTGGATTCGGTTGAAATCGACCGAATTAACATCTTACAGGCTTCATTGCTGTCCATGTCCATGGCGGTAAAAAATCTCGACCCCTGTCCCGATTTTTTATTGATTGACGGCATATTCAGTATTGCTTCCGATCTGCCCCAAAAACCGATTAAAAAAGGCGACTCTTTAAGTATCTCCATTGCTGCGGCTTCGATTATTGCCAAGGTAACGCGGGATCGCCTGATGCAAAATTACCATCACTATTATCCCCAGTTTGATTTTCCAAGACATAAAGGCTATCCGACCAAAGCTCATAAAGAAGCGATCCGAAAATTCGGTTACAGCCCCATCCACCGCAAGAGTTTTAAAGGCGTTAAGGAATACGTATAACCCGGACGAGCCGGAATTGAAGATTGAAGATTGAAGATTGAAGATTGAAGAATTATGGATGTCGCTTCGCTCCGTCATTCTTAAAATGGAAGGATAACCCTGCAGCTTTGCGTCGGAGTCGGGTGCAGACTAAGGAAAAATCATTATGCCGAGCAAACAGCAAAAATTCGGAGAGAAGAGTGAAGACCTGGCCGTCTGGTACTTGAAGAAAAACGGCTATAAAATCATTGAGCAAAATTACCGCAACCGGATGGGGGAAATAGATATCATCGCCAAAGAAAAGAAAACGATTGTTTTCGTGGAAGTCAAATCCAGAAGATCAATTCGGTACGGAAGCCCTAAATGGGCGATTACCCCAAAAAAACAGCGCAAGATTTCCATGGTGGCGCTCTACTATCTTAAAACCACCAAACAAATCGATGCCAAAGCCAGATTTGATGTTGTCGCCATCACCTCCAATCGCGATGAGCCCCAAATAGAAATCGTAAAAAATGCCTTCGACCTTGCATACGATTAATCCCTGCCGCTAAATAGGAACGGACATCCTCATGAGACTTGAAATTTGTAATTACATCGGATAATTATAGATATTAGATTGTGGATTGCGGATTTGTTGAATCGCTGCGCTCTATCATTTAATTAAAATCGATAGAATTCCTTAAATCCAAATTCCCAAATCCAAAATCCAAAATTTTGCAGGAAATACAGATAAGGAATCGTTTTGAATAAGAATAGTCCCAAAATAAGAAATAGTGTCATCAACCCTGGCATCCTGTATGTGGTTGCCACTCCGCTCGGCAACCGCGATGACATCACCTTAAGGGCCTTGGATAGTTTGCGCCAAGTCGATTTGATTGCAGCCGAGGATACGCGCAAGACAGGCGGATTTTTAACCCTGCATGGCATCAAAAACAATTTGATTTCCTATCATGAGCACAACGAAGCCGAGCGAACGCCAGCGCTTATCGCCAAGCTTCAAAAAGGGGTATCCATGGCCCTTGTCAGCAATGCCGGCACACCGACTGTCTCGGATCCGGGTTACCGTCTGATAGAAGCAGCCCTGGAAAACCATCTGAGCGTCCTACCCATCCCGGGAGTTTGTGCCGCAACTGCCGCTTTAAGCGTCGCGGGTCTGCCGACTGATTCATTTATTTTTGCGGGATTCTTGGCCAAAAAGAAAGCCAAACGCTTGCGCCAGCTGAACGAACTTGCAAGTGAACCCCGAACCCTTATATTTTATGAATCGCCCAGAAGAATTCTGAGGCTTTTAAATGAAACCATTGATGTCATGGGCGATCGTCGGGCTGTGCTGGCCAGGGAAATGACTAAACTTCACGAAGAATTCATTCGAGGCCGCTTATCAGAAATCCAAAAAGGGCTGGCAGGTCGCAATAATATCAAGGGCGAATGCACCCTGCTGGTTGCCGGAAATGACCGCGCCCAAGACCAGTCATGGCCTATGGTCAGACGACAAATCGAGGCTGCGGTCCTTGCCGGACAAAATTCCTTATCGGCAATATCCAGGGAAATTGCAGCGACGTCGGGCATTGCAAAAAACAAAATATATGGCGAGGCCTTAAGAATTTCAAAGGAGCTTGATGGTGGATAATCTCGATGCAATTTTCTCCCCGCAATCCCTGGCGGTAGTTGGAGCTTCCAAAACCCCCGGGAAAGTGGGCCACGATATCTTTGTTAACATCCTCAAAGGCGGCTACCGCGGCACACTGTATCCGGTAAATCCGAAAGCGCGCTCGGTGTCGAGCGTCACGGCCTATCCGACCATCAGCGACATCTCCGGCAGCGTCGATCTGGCCATGGTTATTCTACCGCCGCGACCGGCCCTGACGGCAGTTAAAGAAGCAATTGACAAGGGTATTAAAGGGGTAGTCATCGTTTCGGCCGGATTTCGGGAAGTCGGCGGCGAAGGTCTTGAAATCGAAAATACCATTGTCGGCCTGTGCCGGGAGGCCGGTGTCAGAGTGGTCGGACCCAACTGCCTGGGTGTCATAAATCCCCTGGCAAATGTCAGATTGAATGCCAGTTTTTCGGCTCGCATGCCCAAACCGGGCAACATTTCATTTATCTCCCAGAGCGGGGCCCTGTGTACGGCTGTGTTGGATTTTGCTGCCGACCGGGATTTCGGGTTCTCTAAATTTATCTCAATCGGCAATAAAGCTGATATCGATGAACCTGATCTCTTGCGGTATTTTCACCAGGATGAAGATACCGAAGTGATTATGCTCTATCTGGAAGAGTTGCGCCGCGGACCGGAGTTTATTGAAGCCGTCAAAGAGATTACTTCCGGCGACATCCGTCCGACTCCGGTGCTGGTTATCAAATCCGGGCGCACTGCTGCCGGCGCCCAGGCAGCTGCATCCCATACCGGCGCTCTGGCCGGAACCGAGGGGGTGTATGATGCCATATTCCAACAATCGGGCATCATCCGGGTTGATTCCATTGACGAGCTTTTCGATTTTGCGACGGCCTTTGCGTATAAAAATGAAAGTGCACTGGGAAAATTCAGGTGCAAGGTGCCTGCCGGCAACCGGGTTGCCATTGTTACCAATGCAGGTGGGCCGGGTATCGTCGCTACCGACATGACCGTAACATCGGGTCTGCAGCTGGCCAAATTACAGGAAGAAACCATCGAAGTCCTTGCCAGCCATCTGCCCGAAACAGCCAATCTGCAAAATCCGGTGGACGTGATCGGTGACGCCCCTATGGACCGCTATGAAAATGCCCTGGCCGCTGTTATCCGAGATGAAGGGGTAGATGGTGCACTGGTCATTCTGACGCCTCAATCCATGACCGATGTCCTCGGAACTGCTGAAGCGATTGTTCGAATCGCCCGACGCTCCCCCAAGCCCATTTTGTGCTGCTTTATGGGAATCATCGATGTGTCTTCCGGTGTGAGATATTTGCAGGAACACGGCGTTCCGGTTTTCAAATTTCCGGAAAACGCCGCTAAAACATTCGGTACGCTCTACCAATACTCCCGGTGGTTAAACCGGCAGCGAATGGCCCAGTTCGATCTTCACCACAACAGCAGCCGGGCCTGCCGGATCGTCCAGGATTGGTTGGACGCCGGAAAAACCCATATCGGTGAACTGGAGGGTATCGAACATGGCCACCAATCATCCTGAAATAGTTGAGTTGGACATCAATCCGCTGCTGCTGCACAACCGCGGCGAGGGAGCTACAGCAGCCGACTGCCGGATTATTCTTAAAAGGGCGAACGATTAGCTCCCCAGTCAGGCAAGGCCCGTATGGCAATAAATTCAATCCGACATCCGACATCCGTATTCCCCAATCGCACGCTTAGCCCCGTCATCCTGCCGGTGCCGGCCGCGGTCGCAGAATATCAGCCCAGAGACCGGGTCATCTTTCTCAGCCGGCATGCCCGCCAAGCGCTGCGGTTATCCGCTGAAAAAAGCGGTGTCCGTCTCGACGATATTAACAAGGATGACAATGGAGTGCCTCAGCCCTCTGAAGGCAATTTCTGGTCAATTTCTCACAAAACGCTGTATGTTTGCGGAGTGGTGGCGCCGAGTCCGATCGGCATTGATGTTGAAAGGATCCGCGGTTTTTCAAGCGGCCTGTATAAAAAAACCGCCGCTGACCGGGAATGGGCTCTGGCAGACATGGAAACTGATTCGGTAACGGCCTTTTTTCGCTACTGGACCGCCAAAGAAGCCGTGCTGAAAGCAACCGGAATCGGCATCAAAGATCTCCTGAAATGCAGAGTTGATCATATCTTCGATGATCATCACCTTCAAATTCAATATGATGGACAGAAATGGCTGATCGAGCATTTCTATTTTGACGATCACGTTGCATCGATTGTTAAAAGCTCGTTTCAAATTGAATGGAAACTAGCGCGTTTGTCAGAATAACGTTCTGATGTCGATGTATCTGCGAGTCTTCATTGAACGATTAAAAAAAAACCACGATAATAGCGGAGTGGCTGATCGCCACCGAAATCGGATGCTGTCTGAGACCATTGGGGATCGTTAGGAATGAACAGCATTGCATGACTGTGTTTATTTAACATCCAATCCAGATATGGCCCACAATATTTTGTTTTCATTTTAACTGCTGCTCATTCATTACGAGCCCTTAGGGTCGAGTTCATGCGGTTTCGGTGGCGATTATCCACGTAGCGAACGGCTTTAGAAAACTCCCCACCCTCAAATATTTAGACGCCCAAGTTCATAGGCGGATTTAACCTTCACATTTCCAGTCCCAGAATTTCGGATTTGAGAATATTGAATCCGATCCTTTTGAGGGAAACACGGCGTCGTTCGGCTGGCAGCCGAACATCCATCTTCGCTGTAGCTCCTCCGCGACAAGATGCCGCGGCTATCGATGTGGAGGACGGAAAACATTGCTTATTATTTTATTACCTTCTATCTATTTAAAATAGACGGAATTCCTTAATTCGTCATTCACCATTTGAAATTTTAAATTCCTTGCGCCGTGCGTTTTAAGCCGTGTGCCGTACGCCTTGCGCCTATTTGCGTATCCAACAATCACAAACATGCTGTTTTTTTTGACTTTTCGCTAGTTAGGATATAATATGAGGTTATACCCGAATAAGGATGATGGAATAGGCCTCCCATTTACATAATCGTAATACTTCAAAAATATTGAGATATTCCCGCAATTAATTTCGATTATTTAGGGTGGTAATCAATCGCGACTCATACGGAGGGAAAACATGCACGTCCTCGGCATCGATATCGGTTTCGGATTCACGAAAGCGACCAACGGCAATAAAACGCTCATTTTCAAATCTCTTTTTGGAGATGCTGCCGACATTCAATTCTGGGCGGATTTTGGTGATGATACTCCCACAGACCACATTCATGTAACCATTGACGGTAAGTCATATTTCATTGGAGATCTGGCAGAGCAGCAGTCGAGTGTATTACATTTTACGCTGGATCAGGAAAAATTAATTACCGAATTTGTTAAAATTCTCTCGTTGACGGTAGCCGGTATGTTCCAGCAAAAAGACGCATCGATCAATGTCCCGATCAATGTGGTATCCGGCCTTCCCATCGGCTATTTCAAACAGAACCACGAGCGGTTCAGTGAACTGCTGAGCGGTCACCACACCGTTACCTATCACGCCCATGATGGTCAGGAAACGAATAAGGTAATTTATATCAACAAGGTTCGAATGCTGCCTCAACCCATGGGCAGCATTTTAAATCTTCTGATGGATGACAAAGGTAAAATCATCGATATGGATCTCGCCAAGGAGAAGATCGGTGTGGTTGATATCGGGTTTCGCACAACGGATTTTATCATACTAGATCGTCTTCGCTACATTGATCGCGGCAGCCGGACCATTGATTCCGGCATTTCGAAAGGTTTCAGCGTGATTGCAAACAAACTGCGGGAAAAAGCCGGGGTCAGTGTGGAGCTCTATCGCTTGTATCGAGCAGCCGAGACCGGCCTTATCAAAATGCGGGGGCACGGATTTGCCTTTGCCAAAATCAGAGACCAGGTTTACTCACAGCTGGCCGGTTCGATCGCCAACGAAATTGATCGTCTGTGGGCGGATGATTGGGATATCGATACCATTATTCTATCCGGCGGCGGGTGCCGAGAACTTGCCCAATACCTGCAACCCCTGATCGTAGGCAATGTCATACCGGTTGATCTCAGCCAAGACCCGCGACTCAACAATGTGATGGGCTATATGAAGTATGGCCGGCACGTTTGGGGCGAAACGGATGACGAATCTATACCCGAAGGGGAAGAATCCGAACCGCAGCCGCAGTCTAATAATCCGGAAAACATTGAATCGATCGGTGAAGAGGAACTGACGGAGGTGGAAGGCGGAAGATAGATGGCAGATGGTTTAGGAATATTTTTCACATTTCGTTCAGCTAAATACTGGTCACCCAACGATATTTCGTCTTCCGCCCGCTGTTAACCCCTCACCAGTGTAATTTTCTGGTCGTCCTGCCGAACCTTGACTCCGTAATTTGGCAGGGTTTTCGTCAAGGGGCGTCCGAATAAAAAATCCAGCATTTCCGGATCCATCCCACCCTTGGAGACAACCAACTCACGAATTTCGATATCATATTTGATAATTTCGGCAAGTTCTCGCCAGGCATCGTTTTTAAGGCTGCCTGCCAGATCCTTGATTAAAATCTGGATTTTAGCATAATCGCAGCGCTTCTGATGGTCTTTAATCAAATCCCACAGTCCTTCAACTTCAGAGATCAAATCGTCGCGGGTTAGCCGGCGTCTGGCATAGATCTTCTCCAACTCACGCGTATCCCAGCATTTTAGCGCTCGGCACTCCAGGGGGCGGTCATCATAAATTGCGCATTGCTTGTTGGGTTCATCGAAGAAAATACAGGACCAGGTATCCGCTTTACCTTTGATCTTGATGATATCCGAATCCACCGGCATCAGACACCCTTGGACGTTATCATAGGCAAATTCACCTTTGCGGATCGTAAAAAGACAGCGCGAGGGAATCAGGCCTTTATCAATCAGCACCCGATCTTCCTGATGAAAACCGGGACCGCCCTTTTCACAGCAGGTGCCGCAGCGGACACACACCTTGCTATGGGCGCCCGATTTGGAATCGGATGGCGGATTATCTGTTTTATCTTTTTTGCTTTTAATATTCATTTGTTCTGCCCGCCATTTTTTTTAGCGAGATAGTAAAGGCGGAGTAATTTCAATTCATCGTATGAAACCGCGCTGTTGAGCTTTTCTTCGGGCTGCCCGGCAATACTTTGGGGGGCCTTTTAGGTCGCTCCTCGATATCGTTTTCCCGACAAAATCGATCTATGATATCAAGAAATGTGGCCCCGAATCTATCGCATTTAACCGCACCGACACCATGGATATCCAACAGGTTATCCCGGGATTGGGGAAAATAGGTCGCCATCTCAACCAGGGTCTTATCCGAGAATATGATATACGGAGGAACTCCTGATGAATCAGCAAGTTCTTTGCGTTCCTTGCGCAGAATTTCAAATAATTGCTGGTTAAAGTTCAGATCGTCACTGCGCTGCGATTCTTCAACCAGTTTTTCGACTGTGCGTTCTTGTGCCAGCTGCCCCCAAACTTCGCAGCGGCCTTTAAGGACATCCCATCCTTTGTCCGTGAGTTTCAAACTGCCGAATTCCATGTCCTGGACCATGAGTCCCTTGTGCAGAAACTGCCGCGCGAGCTGCTGCCATTGTTTTTTAGAATAATCTGCACCGATACCATAGGTGGATAGCTTATCGTGGCCGAATTGCAAAACCTTCTTGGCCTTAGACTCCCGCAAAACATCAATGAGATGGCCGCTGCCAAACTTTTCGCCGGTTCTTTTAACGCATGAAAGAAATTTTTGGGCGGGTATCGTTAAATCTACCAATTCCTTATCTTCCGCCAAGCAATTATCGCACGTGCTGCATTTTTCGATCGTATAGTCTTCCCCGAAATAGTTGAGTAGGGGGATCCGCCGGCAGACCTCGCTCTCGGCAAATCGCAGCAGGGCACCGAGATGAATATTGGCCACCCGCTTTTCGGCGGGATCTTTCTGATCAATGAAGTATTTGATTTTTTGTACATCGGCATAGCTGAATAGCAGCAGGCAATGTGAATTCAATCCGTCCCGGCCGGCGCGACCGATTTCCTGATAATAGCTTTCTATGTTTTTGGGTAAATCATAATGCAACACGAAGCGCACATTGGGTTTATCAATTCCCATCCCGAATGCAATGGTGGCGACAATGATCTGCACATCATCCCGAATAAACGCTTCCTGGTTCCGGTTGCGCTCGATATCAGTCAGGCCCGCATGGTAGGGTTTTGCCGAAAAACCATTTTCGCTTAACACTTCATAGAGAGTTTCCACCTGCTTGCGGGAATGGCAGTAAATAATCCCGGACTGATATTCAAATTTCTGGATGAACTGAAGCGTTTGTTTGAGGGGGTTATCTTTGGGTACAATCTGGATAAACAGGTTTTCCCGGTTAAAGCTGGCCAGATATTCACGGTCGCTGTCCATCTGCAGGCTGGTTTTGATGTCCTCGCGAACTCTGGGGGTGGCCGTGGCTGTCAGGGCCACACAGGCGGCCTTTGGAAAATTGGACCGGGCTTTAATCAGCTGACGGTATTCCGGTCGGAAATCATGCCCCCACTGTGAAATACAGTGGGCTTCATCGATGGCCAGGCATTCTACCTTGACCGATGACAGCAGCTCCAGCATATTGGATTTGAGCAGGGCTTCCGGGGCCAGGTACAGTAATTTGGCAGCTTTGCTTCTTACCAGCTCGACGTTTTGCCGATAATCAACCGCCGACAAGGAGCTGTTTAAAACGGTTGCTGACACACCCAGCTGCATTAATTGCTCCACCTGATCCTTCATCAGGGAAATCAGCGGTGATATAACGACGGTCAGTCCGTCAAAAACAAGGGCCGGTATCTGGTAACAAAGAGACTTGCCGCCACCGGTGGGCATAACCACCAGCACATCTTGGCGGTCCAATATATTTCCAATAATTTCAGCTTGAAGCGGCCTGAATTTGTCATAACCGAAGACGCTTTTTAGAATAGATTGAGCCGGCTTATCCATAGTTGATGCTTTCAGATTAAAAGTGAACATTCAAATCCCGATCCCTATACCTGAGTTATGCAGGTATTCTTAGCAGTGATGAATAAGCGTGTCCATCAGTAATTTCTCCGGAGCGAAGTTTGCTGATTAAAATTCAGGTATCCGTTTGTTTTAGATCTCTTTTCCTAAAAACAGAAATTACCCGGGTTCTTTGATCCCAATTAATGTAAAGACTCCCGGTCAAGAGGTCCAGGCTTTCGCTGTTAGAAAATATTGTTGCTCTGTTTTCATTTCCGAAGAATTGTTTTATAATGTTAGATCATTTAAAGCTGGAACCTGGAACCGATCGGTATCGGTATTGGCCATAAATAGCAAGCACTTAAACCTTAACCAGACTTTACACTGGAGAACAAAGAGAAATGTACCTTCGGATCGAGCAGATAAAAGAGGAGGGCCTGACCCTTGAATTTGAAGAGAAGCCCGAAGTCTTTCCGGAACTGTCTGAAATGATTAACCAGGGTGAATGCAATTTTATTGCCCCGATAAAGACTGCCTTGAGAGCGACCCGGATCGATGATATGATTGAAGTTAAGGGCGAGATCAATACATTCGTTCGCCTGCCCTGTGGACGTTGCCTGAAAGAATATGACACTGCTCTCAAATCCCGTTTTGATCTTACGTACACGCACCGGATTCCGGATGCACAAGAGGATGAGGAGCAGGCAGATATCGAAATTAGTGCCGCCGAGATGGGGCTTATTTACTTCGCAGGCGAAGAAATCAATCTACAAGATGGTATTCAGGAGCAGGTCATCATGGCGTTCCCAGTCAAGGCGCTTTGCCGGGAAAATTGCCAAGGCCTTTGCTCCAGCTGCGGCAATGATCTGAACCAAGGCGATTGCGGTTGCGATCGTCTGCCACCGGACGGCCGGTTCGCCGCTCTAAAAAACCTCAAACTGGACACCTGATATGGAACGCAAAACCACCCGTGCCAGGTCAGCATTGAAGCGGCCGGGAAAATTCTTGCTGCGAGTGCTGGTCGGCTTCAAGCGCAACCAGGGGCTCCTGCTTGCCGGGGCGGTCGCCTATTATACCCTGTTGTCCATTATACCGATGCTGGCCCTGATTCTGGTTGGTCTGTCGCATTTCATTGAAGAAGAGCAGATTTACAGCAGCATTCTGACAAACTTGAAGCTGGTGATTCCCCAGCATGCGGAAATGGTTGCCGGACAGGTGTGGGGATTTTTCGCACGGCGCCAACTGGTGGGGATTTTCGGAATTCTCTTTATGTTGTTTTTCAGTTCCATGGCCTTCACGGTGCTTGAAAACGCTATGGCCATCATATTCTCCCACCGGGCCCGCCGCCATCGGCGGCATTTTCTGATTTCGGCAATTATCCCCTATGCCTATATATTTTTAATGGGGCTGGGCTTGTTGCTGGTGACAGTTGTCGCCGGAGCGCTGGATGCTCTGGCAAATAAACATATTATTATATTCAGCCTCGATTTGAGTATGCAGCAGACTTCGCGGGTGGCGCTTTATTTTTCCGGCATGTTTGGCATGGTCGCGATGTTGACGTCCCTGTATCTGGTCATGCCGGTCGGGCGCATTTCAATCCGGTATGCCCTGACGGGCGGAATAACCGCCACCATTCTCTGGGAAATAATCCGCAATGGGTTGGTTTGGTATTATTCGAACATATCCCTGGTCAATGTCATTTATGGATCTCTTGCAACTGCGGTGGTTGCCTTGCTCAGTATTGAAATCGCTGTCATCATTCTGCTGCTGGGCGCCCAGGTCATATCGGAATTCGAACGCAGCAAAATTGAAGTCCCGCAGGCAGATCAAACAGGCTTTGACATTTAGGACCGGACGCCTTGGGGGCCGGGCGGCCGGCAAGCTTGATTGCCGGGAGGCATTCAAGGCGGCGACTGCCATTCCAAAACAGATTGTTGAATAGTCTATTCCGGTTTGACCGGGTTAGGAACGCGTGCTCAAATTTGGATATGCACTCCGGCACCAAGTAATTTCCCCGGCATTGGGCCTCACGGTTTACTCTCGGCAGCGGACTTTTTCTGCTTTTTATCCTCTTTATCGAGGCCCCAGCCCAGTGCATTGCGCACGACCGACCAGCGCGGAAGCTTTTCTTCCGCCCCGATCCCCATGATCCAGTAATCATATTTTCTTTGGAAACTGGGACTGTCTTTCACCAGGTAAATCCATTTGTTGATAATATCTGCCAGCACCCGGTCTCCTGCCGCGATGGGATAGGCCAGCGGAATCTTATGCGTTTCCGGTTTAACCACGACAGCATGGTATTCCGGGTAAAGCAGGGTCCAGGCTGATCCGCCCTCGGCAGTGGCCAGCATCGCGTCCAGATTCGGAATAGTCTTTTCAAAAAATTCGATGGGAGAATTCAGCATAACAATATCAGCGTTGGGGAACATTTGTTTGATCCCTTGCCTGAAATACCGCTCACGACCTGGAATTGCAATTATCAGGTTTCGCAGATTTCGGACCTTGTCAATAGTAGCAAAATCGTCCTTGCGATAATCCGCTACAATGAATGCGGCAGTCGTATCGAGGTATGGGTTCGAAAAAGTCATTTTTTCCAATCTGTCAGGCGTCATAGCGATGCCGGACATAACAATGTCATAGATTCCCGTTTTCAGCTGATCTGCGATGTCAACGTGCTCAATGGGTATAAAATCGATATTCCATTCAAAATCTTTAGCAAGTTTATGGGCCATATCGATATCGAATCCTACCAATTCGCCAACCGTATTGAAGTAAGAAAAGGGCATTCGTTTGGGATCGTAACCCACCCGAATCGTGCCGGTCTTTATAATCCTTTCTATGGGTGTCAGTTTTTGCAGCTCGGGGTCAACTTTTTTTTCGGGAATTTCACGGTACAACCGGTAAGGCGCCGGATTCTGCAGCAACTGCATATTTGCCACAATCGCATCCTTCGAGTATACGTTCTTGACAACCGCACTAAAATACAATCGGCTGCCCAAGATGATTGTAACTGTAAAGGCCAAACACGCCAGGGCACACAACAGTACTTTTTGCTTATTGATTTTCATCGTACCGGTCAAAGATGCTGTTGCAAGCATGGTGAAAACCAGCAAATTCATAGCAGCCAGCAGGGTGGAAGATCGGCCGTTGATAACCCCCGTGACCACATAAAGCTGATACATATCCGAAGGCAGCCGCATTAGATCCAGCATGAATGGCAAGGCCACATCCACCCCGCCGAAAAAACTGAGCAGTCCTGAAACAACAAATGTGCCATACTGGCCAAGATTAAGCGCACCGCCCGAGAACCAGACCGCAAACAGGACAAACAGCAGCATTATCAACTTGCCGATGTTCGGGAAATTGAAAGAAATCGGAATCAATACGTCAACATAGGTATCGGTTTTCTCGCGCTTCAGATCGTAATTTTCAAATATCTTTTTAGTGTTGTCCGTCAGAACGGTCAGCACCACGAACAGGTTTCCGGTGGTAAAGGCGGTCACTAGTGCATCTTTGGACATACCAACGATGTCGCGGTATTTGAAAGGGGTTACCGGAATCAGCAACAGCGGCAAAATGCCGAAGGTCAACAAAAGCACAGCCAGGTTAAAACTGATCAGATATACCTGCAGCCGCCCGATATAGTCAACGGTCATGGTCCCGGCGGCCGCGGCCGATATGGCAAACACACCGAACGGGGTAAGTTTGACAATGAGCCCGGTAATCTTGACCAGTGCTTGGGCTACGGTAGTCAGACCTTTAATGATTACTTCTTTATCCTGGATCCCCATCAGTGCCACACCGAGCAGAATGCTGAACATAACCACCGCCGGTACGACGTTATTGGCCATAGAATAAAAAGGGTTGGAGGGAATATATAGGCTCAGGAAATCAACCTTTGGCGGTGTTTCCACTAGTGATGTACTGAAAAAAGCCGATGATTCCCATGCCGGAAACGAAAGCGGTACCAACAAGATCATGGCAAAGGCGATGACCCAGAACAACAATAGCAGCAGTCCGCCTTTTTTGGCCAACTCCTTGGCCTGACCATAGGTTAATCCGCCGATGCCAGAAATCAATGAAACAAGGATATACGGCAAAATCGTCATCTGCAGCAGTTTGATAAACGCGTTGCCGGCCACCTGCAAAAAGGCAACTTCTTCCCCGAAGAGGATGCCGCAGACAATACCGAGAAACATCCCGATCAGGATGTTGGTCGACAGACTGAACCGAACTTTTTTCTTTTCTGTCATTTCTCCCCCAATGATAATTTTTTAAGTAGTTCAGCGCGTTCCGGGTTGCTTTTAAAGAAGGAAATAGTTCAGAATAACTTTGACCAGAAATGATTTATAGTGAAAAAAATAGGTCGGGTAGTATTGTAAGTCAAATAGTAATTTTATATTATGATAATTAAATATTTACTTTATAGAGCAGGATCATATATTTAATCATTAAATAGTGATTAAACGAAAACTTTTCCAATCGATTTGTTGGGTTGCGCCTGTTGAAAGAGAGACAAAATGAATTCCTTGGACTGGTTCATCATCATTGTCTACCTGTGTGCAATGATCGGGCTGAGTATATATCTGGCAAGAGGCCAATCAAATGAAGAAGATTATTTTGTCGGTGGACGCAAGCTTTCCTGGTGGGCGGTGGGTTTATCGACTATGGCGACCCAGACATCAGCCATCAGTTTCATTTCCATCCCGGCCTTTGTGGCGCTGAAAGAAGGCGGCGGGCTGACCTGGCTGCAGTATGAATTGGCCGTACCGCTGGCGATAATTCTGGTTATGGCCTTTTTGATTCCCTTTTTCCGTAAACTTGAACTGGTCAGCGTCTATGAGTACCTGGAGTGGCGTTTCGGTTCATCGGTGCGCTATCTGGTCAGCGGCATATTTCTCATCAGCCGGGGGCTGGCAACAGGGGTCGGGGTTTACGCCAGCGGAATTGTACTGGCGGTTTGCCTGGGGATTCCGCTGTGGCTGACCATTTTAATCATCGGTGTCGTGACGGTGATTTATGACACCATTGGCGGAATTACGGCTGTCGTGTACTCCGATGTGATTCAAATGGTGGTTTTGATTTGCGGGATCATTATCTGCATTATCTACGCTGCAGGGATTGTCGGTGGCCTGGAGGATGTGTGGACTTCTTTCCCTGAGGCCCGACGCATTGCCATCGATCCTTCAGCCGGCCTTAAAGACGCCGGAGGGTCCGTGCCATTCTGGGCCTTTTTATTGGGCGGCATCTTTCTTTATACGTCGTACTATGGCACCGACCAGAGCCAGGTTCAGCGGGAGTTGTCGGCCGCCACTACGGCCGACACCAAAAAATCACTGCTGCTCAATGGCTTTGCCCGTTTTCCTTTGACGGCCCTGTACGTCCTGCTCGGGATGGTGATGCTGGCGGTTTACCAACATTCCCCGGAATTAATCGAGCGGGTGCCTTATAACAAACCGGATTACCTGGTTCCGCAGTTTATCCTGCTTTATCTGCCCCAGGGAGTGCGGGCCCTGATCTTCGCATCACTGCTGTCGGCCGCCATGTCCAGCTTGGATTCCGCCTTAAATTCGCTTTCAGCATCCACCGTGCATGATTTTATCGTCCCCCGTTTGAAAACAAAGGACCGTCTGCTGTTGATCAGCAAGCTGACGACGATAAGCTGGGGCATCCTGATCACCGGCTTTGCATTTCTGGTGGGCAATATCTCTGAAACCGTCATCGAATCCATCAACAAAATCGGCTCGGCCTTTTTCGGCCCCATACTGGCAGCCTTTATTGTCGGGGTTTTATCCAAAAAAGCCTCTGCCAGGAGCATCACCGCCGGAATACCGGCCGGTGTCGGATTCAACCTGTTTTTATGGCTGGCCCTGCCGGGTGTTTACTGGATGTGGTGGAACATGACCGGATTTCTGATCGCCGCCGGTGTCTCTTACCTGGTCAGTTTGTTCGGCCCTGCCCCGCAATCAAAGGATATCTCTGAATATGTCATCAGAGGATCAAACCTGCTGAAAGTAGAACGGCGTTGGTGGCCTGCTTATCTTGTCTTGGTCCTCTACTTTTTCCTGCTGCTTACTCTGTTGCTATTGATTTAACCTTAACGTTGCATAAGTTGGTTTTCACACGGCGGTAATTGACCTCCGTTGAAGGATGGCAATTAAAGATGGTTTTTCGTACTCGTGCTCGTTCTCGTCCTCGTTCTCGCAATCGAAAAACCGCTTTGGAAGCAGGACAAGAAACGGATCGAGTACGAGTACGATGACGACATTATAGCGGACTGTGTCCTTCCGGCATCAAATCAACGCGGTCAAATGTGGATTGCCCTATTGGTGAATTTTAAAACCAACAGCAAAATCCCAGATCCGAAAAAAGCCTGTCCTGGAAATCCGCAATCGAATACCATTGACCCCGCCCGCAGAATTTGAGATAGATTACATTCTAGAAAAATTCGATAGAGGTGCATAGATTTGGTTCTGTTCCGGGTTCGATGGTTTCCGCTTTGTTTATCGGCTTTGATTATCTGTTTAGCATCAGGTGCATTGGCGGAAGATGACAAAACGGAAAACGATTCAGAACGGTACAGGTGGTTTCTGACCGCCTACGCCGGCGCTCACGCGCAGGATGACATCAACGACGTTGTCACCTTCCAACCTAAATTTGAAGACAACGCCTACGTTGGCGTGGTCGCCCTGGCAAGGGAGCTGTGGCACTATAAAAAATACCTCAGTTTTGAACTGGAGGGGCAGGTCGCCAAACACTTTAATAAAGACACGCACTGGGAATTCGTTGGTGTACTCATTGGACGCTGGCATTATTTCCCGTGGAATAAATACGTAGACACCAGCTTTGCAGTGGGTGACGGTTTGTCCTACTATACGGAAGTATCAGAGGTGGAAACGGAGGATGATGAAGATGCTCAGCGGTCGTTGAATTACCTGATGTTCGAAGTTGCCTTAGGTCTGCCTGAGTACCCCAAGTGGGATCTGGTTTTTCGCATCCACCATCGTTCAGCGGTATTTGGATTGTATGGCGCCGGTGGATCAAACTTTGTCTGTGGTGGAATTAAATTTGGTTTCTGATAATTAATCCGCTAATTAATCCGCTCTGAAAAATAGCATATTTGGGATTGTAAAATGTCACTATAAAACTGAAAGAAGTTGTTAAATCGAAGCGCCCGCGGATTAATTAATTTATGCTACGCATATTTTTCATTTCTTTTTTTCAGGGCGGAGTAATTACCGAATATTTCTTTATCAATCGCCTGAATGAAGTACCATAGGACATAAATTCCCATTAATTTTTCAATGCCGGCTCTCAGAGCCTCAGGCGGATCCGGGTTACGCGATAGGATAAAAAATGGCGCGTTGGAAAAAAGTACTGATTACCGCAGCCTTGCTGATCGTTGTCCTGATAGTGGCGCTTTATGCGTTTCTATCCATCTATGATTTTAATAAATTCAAACCCATGATTGCCAAAGCCGTCAGGGATGCCACCGGTCGCGAACTGACAATTGCAGGCAATATTGATTTTGAGCTTGGCATCCGGCCGACCCTGGTTGTTGAAGATGTGAGCTTACAAAATGCCTCGTGGAGCTCAACACCGAATCTTGCGCGCGTCAAACGGCTGGAAGTTCAGGTTGCAGTTTTGCCGATAATCATGGGAAAATTTGATTTTGCCCACCTGGTTCTGGTTGAACCGGCTGTGATTGTCGAATTTGACAGTTCCGGAACCAATAACTTCGAATTTGATACGCTAAGCGACCCAACAGATGAATCGGCGATACCGCCTCCGCCGCTGATATTCAGCGATGTTCTGATTGAAAAAGGTCTGTTTACTTTTAAAGATCCACGATCGGATTTTAATTTTTCAGTCAGAATCGATCACCTCGAAGCAGAAATTCCCGGGTTTGATGAATCCCTGCAGTTGAATTTTGAAGGCGCCTTTGATGATAAATCCTTGACGCTCCAAGGCACTGTCGGACCGATTTGGGCCTGGGTCGAACCGGGGTATGCCTTGCCGGCCAACCTGACGGCAACAGCCGGCGGAACCAGCGCGACGATTAAGGGTGCACTTAGCGACGCCGTTAATTTTAAAGGCCTGGCTTTTGATATCACAGCCGAAGGGTCATCCGTAGCTGAAATCACCAGACTGGCCGGATTTTCAGACGTGCCTGAATTTGGCGCCTTTAAATTGTCGGCTAAAGTGAACGATTCCGCAGGCAGTCTGGCCGTCGAGAAACTGGATGTTAAGATCGGAAACCAGGAGCTTGCAGCCATAACCCTGAGCGGTAATATAAAAGATGCGCTTGCACTGCAGGGTATCAACCTCGATTTTAGCGTTCTGGGCCAGGATTCTGCCAATTTAACCCGGTTGGGCCTCCCGGCGCTTCCGGAACGGGGTGCCTTCCAGGTTAGCGCTCAGATTACGGACCCTGCGGCTAAAGTGTATGCCGTGAACAATCTAAAGATTGTCCTGGGTGATAATGAATTTGATGGCCAAATAGATTTAAACCTGGCAGAAAAGGTACCGTTTTTAACGGCCGGACTGATGTCGCAGCGGTTCAGATACGGACAGCTCAAACTGGATCTGAAAATGACAGATCCGTTAAAAAAACCGGCTATCGAGAAGATAGACCTCAAAATCGGCAATCCGGATCTGGCCAAAATTAACTTAAACGGCAAGGTTGACGATCTGATGGAACTGCAAGGGGTCAATATCAACTTTCAGGCCAGCGGCAAGGATCTGGCCAATTTAAAGCAGCTGACCGGTCAGCCGTTCCCGCTTCGCGGTTCCTTCAGTGCCTCCGGCAAGGTTCTCATCCCGGTCCACCAGAATCTCAAGATCCCCGATCTGAAAATTACCGTGGGAAAAAACAATATTACGGGAACGCTGAATCTAAATCTAAGAGGCGAAAAACCGCAGCTGGCGGCAAAATTGTCATTGCCGAAATTGGACCTGCCAAGTGTTCTCCTGCCGGAGCTTGCCAAGGAGGAGTGGGCCAAGGGCCTGGGACAGGTTCGACCCGTCAGGCTGGACGTCACGCTGGAAGGCTTTGCCCCGAAGATGGCCCTCAAAAAAGTGGAATTAACAGCCGGAACCTTAAAATCGGCCAAGTTGCGCCTGACCGGATCGATTCAAAACCTCGTGAACCTTCACGAAATCGATCTTAATTTCGACCTGCAGGGCAATGATGTGGCAAAAATCCAAGATATCACCGGCCAGGAATACTTTTTCGCCCCGGTGCCGGGTCAGGGAAAATATAGTATTTCCGGGAAAATTAGCAATTCGGTCCCGCTGGATATTAAGGTCAACGATTTTAAATGGGAAATGGCGGGTACCGAATTGTCCGGCTGGGTGAATATTAACCTGGCCGTCCAACCGCCGCGATACGAGGTGGACGTATCTGCCCCAAAATTCAATCTGAAACCGTTTCCGATTCCCAAGGAGGCCGCCTACGCCAACCTTAACAAAATAGAAGACCTGGGGCCGCTGAAAATCCACTCGAAAGTCATCGTCGAAGGCGATATCTTGTCCCTGACGCAATTAGAAATTCAAGCCGGCAACGAGCACCTGGCCTTGGTCGAGGTCAAAGGCTCAATCAAAAATCTGACCTCTCAAAGCGGCATCAATCTGACTTTTGATATCCGGGGAGAGGAAATTGCCAACCTTAAAAAAATTACCGGCAAACCCGTCCCCCTCAAGGGGGCCTATAGCATGTCCGGCAAGCTGACTGATCCCGCCCAAAAAAAATACAAACTCAGCGGCCTGAAGCTCAAGCTGGGAAAAAATAACATCAGCGGTTCACTCGATTTAAATTTAAGCGGCAACAAGATAGGGTTGGCAACCGATCTCGCAGCCCCAAAATTTACCCTGCAGCCGGTAACGCTCCCGGCCCTGGAAACACTTTCCCGTATTGAAGATCTCGGCCCGCTGAAGCTGGCATTTAAATTGGCCGGTGCCGGCAAAAAAATTGCACTCGACAACCTGGATTTTAAATTGGGCCGTAAAGATCTGGTCGAAGTTCTGCTCAATGGAACGATCAGTGATCTATCGGCGGTTCAGGGGCTGAAGCTGGAATTCACTGCCAAGGGCAGCGATCTGTCAAACTTTAAAAAACTGGGCGGACCGGAAATACCGCTTAAAGGAGCTTTTGACGTAACGGCCCAGTTTAGCGATCCGGCGCCAAAAGTCTACAAGATACCTTCTTTCAACGCGACTGTGGGGGAAAATAATCAAACCGGTTGGCTGGAGCTGGATTTAACCGCCAAACGACCATCTTTAAAGGGCGAACTGTCATCGGACAAATTAGACCTGCGTCCGCTTTTGGCAGAGGACACTGAAAAACCTATCCAAAAAACCCAACCCACCAAACCCGTCCCACAGGAAGATAAAAGAACCAGAGGCGATATTCAGACTTCGAAATCCGTTGTTCAGCACGCCAGGGTTTTTTCAGCCGCGCCGCTCCCATTGGAGGGGCTTCAGGCAATTGACGTCGATCTAAAATTTCGGAACAAACAGGTTTTGCTGCCCAGGCTGGCACTCGATGAAGTAATATTGGATGTCCTGCTCCAATACGGCGATCTGGCGATCAAGCCGTTTAATTTTTCAATTGGCGGCGGCAAAGCCGACGTCCAGTTCGCCCTGCGCTCACAGGAAAAACCTGCCGCCCTGACAACGAACCTGAATATTAATCAACTGGAAATAGGTCCAATGCTCGATAAGCTGGGATATGAGCGCAGTGTCGAAGGCAATCTGGATGCGGCGTTTAATTTGGACAGCACGGGCGACTCGATTGCCGCCTTGATGGCTGCGCTTAACGGCAACACCCGTATCGCCATGAGCAACGGGAAAGCAGCCAGCGAATACCTTGACCTGCTCGCAAAGTATCTTGGCAGCGGCATCCTGCAAATGATCAATCCGTTTCAGGAAAAAAGAGAATACACCCCGGTGAATTGCTTCGTCAATACTGTAGAAATCAAGGACGGTCTGGCAGATGTCAAGATATTGCTGGATACCGACCGCACCAGCATTATCGGCGCCGGTGATGTGGACTTGAAGACCGAGCGCCTGAACCTGGGCATCAAGCCCACGCCCAAAAAAGGAGCTTTGCCCGCCAATATCAGCTTCAGCTTCAAGGAATTGTCCAATCCGTTTCGCCTGGGCGGCACCCTGGCCCAGCCCGCACTTGCCATCGATCCCGGCCGCACCGCTTTTGTGATCGGTAAAATGGCTGGTGCCCTGGCGTTGGGTCCGATCGGCATTGCCGCTTTTTTTGCGGATATCTCCGTGGGCAAAAAAGATCCCTGTGCCATCGCCCTGGAGGCAATTGCACGGAAAGAAAAAGATTCTTCAAAAGAAACCAATGCCACCAATGAAAAGAAAAAAGAGAAGAAATCGGGCGGATTTTTTAAAAGGCTGTTCGGGAAATGATGGGTCGAGGCTTAGACAATTAGTCTTTGGATAGGCTTCATTAGCAAGCTAAGCAGTTTCCCATTACACTGCCGGAGTAAGGGAGTGTTGGCATGCTGGAGTAATCCTAAAACCTGCAATTTAGAATATGCCAACACTCTGAGTCTTATATAACTAATCCTGTGTTATTTTAACCAGAATGTTTTTACGTAGCACCTTACCGTTATCCAATACGGCTAGGCTTAGCCCATTTTCACCTGCCGGAATGACACCGTTGGTAAATCCTGCCTCGGGTGTGGTCGCTTTCATTCTCACTCCCTCTTCTTTCCATCCGATTAGTTTTATTGGAAATATGACGAGAGTTTCTTTTTGGCCCGGGCCAGTTGGAATATCCGGCTCCTCCTTGAGACCTCTCAACTGTTCAAAGGTTAGACCCTCCCATCCGAATAGCCCGTATCTTTTTTTATTTTGCAGATAATACGATTTGGACCAGACCACAATAAGATTGTTGCTCGATTGGTTGGTAAACTCTAAACGAAACCGATTGTAATAGCTGTAACCTTCAGCACGCAGTGGCTCTAACTTGACCTCAAACGCGGAAGTACTGACCGTTTGCATCGGCGGGACACTATTGTAGACTTGTTCCTTGGCACACCCGATGATAACCAGCGAAATCAATGCGACACCCCAGAGGATATTTTTGTACATACCTGTACCTCCTAAATTTTTAAGGTCTTCAAGTCAGTCGGTCATAAGAATTTGAACAATTGTAATTTTGTTCTAAATTAAGTCAGGCTTTTAATGAAGTCAACAACTTCCTTGTTGATTCATCCCCGGCTAGAGATTATATTGATATTCATTCTACTTTTTCATTGAGAAGGAATCAATCTTAAGGAGCGTTTTGATGGACCCACTTTGGATACTGGCCGCATTTATCCTGGGTTTTGCAGCGTACCGCGTGGGATTGCCGCCGCTGGTAGGCTATTTGATTGCCGGTTTTGCACTTCAGTCGTTTGGCGTTAGCGGTGGTGAAACGCTGGATCGAATAGCGGATCTGGGAGTCATGCTGTTGTTGTTCACCATTGGCCTCAAGTTAAAAATTCGCAGTTTATTAAGGCCGGAAATCTGGGCCGGTGCTTCGATCCATATGATCATCACGATCATTATATTCGGCAGCGGAATATTTGTTCTGTCCGTTCTGGGATGGTCGGGGTTTAATGCCCTGGATTTCAAACTCTGCATATTGCTGGCTTTTGCACTGAGTTTTTCCAGTACGGTATTTGCCGTCAAAGTCCTGGAGGACAAAGGCGAGATGTCTTCCCTGCATGGGCGTGTTTCGATTGGGGTCCTGATCATGCAGGATATCTTCGCTGTTTTGTTTCTAACCTTCTCGACCGGAAAAATCCCTTCCCCCTGGGCCATTGCCTTGATTGCGGGTCTTCTGATGATAAGGCCCCTGCTCTTTGCCGTCTTGAGCCGGGTCGGCCATCGGGAACTGCTTCTGCTTTTCAGTGTATTCCTGGCACTGGGTTTAGGCGCAGCAGGTTTTGAATTTGTTGGATTGAAACCTGATCTGGGGGCTCTAGTGCTAGGTGTTCTGGTTGCCGGACATCCCAAAACCGGTGAGATGTCCAATATACTGCTAAGCTTTAAGGACTTATTTCTGGTCGGCTTTTTCCTCAGCATCGGATTATCCGGTGCCCCAACCCTGCAAGCACTCGGCATTGCCGGCTTCCTGGCCATTGCAGTTGCCTTTAAAATCGTATTATTCTTTTTTCTGTTTACACGATTTAAATTGCGGGCCCGTACGTCTCTGCTGACTTCATTCAGCCTGGCCAACTACAGCGAATTTGGCCTGCTGGTCGGTTCAATCGGTGTCAAAAACGGCTGGATCGGCCATGAGTGGCTGACAATCATCGCCATTGCGCTGTCCATATCGTTTATTCTGGCATCACCCTTAAATGCAGCCGCCCATTCCATTTTTGATCGTTGGGCGGAGCGACTACGAGCCTTTCAATCCAAAACGCGCCATCCGGAGGACCAGCCGCTTGATCCGGGCGATGCTCAAATTGCAGTATTCGGTATGGGTCGTGTGGGCACGGCCGCTTATGAAGAAATGCGTGCCCGCCAGGGTGATATCGTCATCGGTGTCGATTTCGACGCGGACGTCGTAAAAAACCATCAGGCGGCAGGACGGAATGTTATTTTAGGTGATGCGACGGATATCGATTTCTGGGCCAGAGTTCGAATGGGACGGAATGAAAAGCTCCGCCTGGTCATGCTTGCCATGTCGAAGCATGCGGCCAACATGCAGGCGGTAAAAGAACTATCTGTAAATAATTTTGATGGTATCATTGCAGCCACCGCCCAATTCGATGATCAGGTCGAAGAATTGAAGGAGGCAGGCGTTCAGGGAGCGTTCAATTTTTACGCCGAGGCAGGATATGGCTTTGCCGAGCATGTCTGCCAGGCTTTAGATGATAAGGGGAGACGTCAATCAGAGCCTGATGAAACCTGAGTTATGACAGGGGACGGATGACAGCGAACTTCATGGCCCTGATCATCTCAAAAATCTAATTTTGTCCCATGATATCCGGGCAGTACCAGCGAAGTGTATTCAATCGGGACGATCTCAACCAGGAGCAGAAATATGCAAAATATAAATCACCCACCAAATTTTATCTATTTTCTACTGTTGATCTTTTTTGCCGGCATCCTGAATCCGGTCGTCAGTTCTGCCGGTGAGATCCAACTTTCCGCCGGTCAAACCGTGTATGTCCCAATTTACTCGCACATTTACAGCGGTGTCAAGGCCCGCCCCTTTGACCTGGCGGCAACTCTCAGTATCCGCAATACCAATCTCAAATCTTCGATTAGCATAGGTTCCGTTAAATACTATGATTCCGAAGGCAAACTGGTTAAGGACTATCTGGCAGCACCCATCAGCTTAAATGCGCTGGCCTCGACACGCTACATCATTGTTGAGGATGATAAAGCCGGCGGATCCGGCGCCAATTTTATTGTCATCTGGCAATCTGTTCAACCAGTGAACCCGCCCATCATAGAAGGCGTAATGATCGGCACCCACAGCGGACAGGGAATTTCCTTTGTTTCGCGGGGACAGGTTATAAGGGATGACAGATGATAGAAGTTGGACGTCGGAATGCGGCCTGCGACGAGCTCTTTAATACCTTCCCCAATGTTTACTGGAATTTTTCCATAACCATCTGCCTTAATTCCCGATATAGTTCATATGCTTTCATTCCCCTTGGATTTCCCAACGAGGCTTCGGTGTCAACCCGCAGGAGTTCAAGAAGCAACGGGAAACGCTCATCCGCCACAAAGCGTTTTTTCGATTTTTTGATAAGGTTTCACTAGATGCTGTAATCCGGTTTTGCTATATTTTGAAATTTGAAACACTCAATTTAGCAGAGAGTTATTTCAGATCATACACCATTATTTTTAAAATTGTTGGATTATTTAAGATCTTGTATTGCAATCGGCTCCAATCGATTAAAATCTAATTGACCATAGTTGTTGACCATGGTAAACTGCAGCCAAATGAGCTCAATAAAGGGTCTAAGATGCTTGAAACAATACCAATATCAAAATTCAAAGCCACCTGTCTTCGATTGCTCGGAAACGTAAAAAAGACGGGGAAACCAATACTGATCACTCGCAAAGGGGAGCCAATCGCACTGGTGACACCGCCACCTCCTCCTCCCAAGCTGGAAAACTGGTTGGGTTGCATGGCAGGAACGGTTAAAATAACCGGTGATATTATAGCGCCTGTTATTGACGATGAGGAATGGGAGGCTTTAAAGGATTGAAACTACTTCTCGATACCCATATTATTCTCTGGAGTGTGGCCGAACCGGATAAACTATTGCCTGAAGTTGTCAAAGAACTGGAAAGCAAATCCAATGAACTGTGGTATTCTCCGATAAGCGTGTGGGAAATTCACTTGTTGGCCGAGAAGGGCCATATCTCTGTGGGGTCGGATATTGACAATTCAATACGAAGTATTTTTCAGCGGGTTCCTTTCACTGAAGCCCCCATCAACCTGGAGGTAGCAATTGAAAGCCGTCAAGTAAATTTGCCCCACCAGGATCCTGCCGACCGCTTTCTGGCAGCAACTGCCACCGTCTATGATCTGACTTTCGTCACCGCTGATAAAAGAATCATTGGGGCTGAAGGCATTCCAATTTTACCAGCCGGATGAAATTAGCGCTAGTTGGAATCCGGATAATGAAAGCCGGAGTGAATGCCGCAAATTCGGAGCGTCAATAGCTGATACCTGTAACTGATTTACTACGCAAAGGAGCAAATGCCATGCCATCATCTATTCCCATTGTATGCCCTTACTGTGGGGTGGGCTGCAATCTCGAACTGACGCTCGATGAAAACGGCCGGCCGGCCAAGAGCAGTGCTACCGGACGCAATCCCGAATTGAACGCCAAATACGCCTGTGTCAAAGGCTTTACCGTCCACGAGCTTTTGAATCATCCCGAACGGCTGACCCAGCCTTATATCCGTAAAGCAGACAAACTGGAATTGGTTTCCTGGGAAAATGCCATTGCCGCCGCCTCGCGGGCCTTGATGGTGACGATCAACAAATACGGTCCGCAAAGTGTCGGTCTGCTTTGCAGCGGAAAAATTCTCAATGAAGAAGCCTACCTTTCCCAGAAGTTCCAGCGCGCTGTTATCGGCAACAACCATATCGACAACTGTGCCAGGCTGTGCCACGGCCCCTCTGAAGCAGCCCTGAGGCAGCAATTGGGGTACGGTGCCGTCAGCACCTTCCTGGAGGACTACGATGCTACCGATACGGTGTTCGTGGTCGGAGCCCATACGACCTTTACCCATCCGGTAATCTGGCTGAGCATCAAAAAGCGCGCCAAAAAAGGCGGTTTGAACCTGATTTTGGCCGATCCGCGGGAAACGGATCTCGTAAAAAATGCGGCAGTTCACCTGAAGGTCAAACCCGGTACGGACATTTTCTGGATCAAGGCCCTGGGTAAATTGATCATCGACAACGGCTGGCATGATCAGGAGTTCTGTGAAAAGCAGACCATCGGCTTTAAGGCAGTCTGCGAAACGGTCGCAGATTTTGATATCGATCTGGCCTGCCGGCGCGCCGGCGTCACCCGTGAAGAACTGGAAAAAGTGGCCGAGTTGATTCATAACAAACGGACCATATTCATCTGGGGCATGGGACTGACCCAGCATGCCCACGGCACGGATAATGTTACAGCGCTGGTGAACCTGGCGCTGCTGACCGGAAATATCGGCAAACCCGGCTGCGGTTTGGCTCCGTTGCGGGGACAGAACAATGTTCAGGGTGCCGGCGATATGGGTGCCTTGCCAAATTTATTGGCCGGTCACATGGAGGTAGACGACCAAGCCGCCCGGATTCATGTCGGTGCCATCTGGGGCGCTGAAGTTCCTTCCAGCCGGGGTCTGGCCGCACCTGAAATGATCCACGATATTGCTTCCCGTAAAATCAGGGCGCTCTATGTGATCGGCGAAAACCCGGCCGTATCCGAGCCCCAGTCCAATTTTGTGACCTGGATGCTTCAAAAACTTGATCTGCTGATCGTGCAGGATATCTTCCCCAGTGAAACATCAAAGTACGCACATATAGTTCTGCCGGCCGTAACGGTCGGTGAAAAAGACGGCACCTTCACCAACGCCGCACGGCGCGTTCAGTACACGGCAGCCGGTATTAAGCCTCCGGGTGAGGCCAAACCGGACTGGCAGATTCTTCAGCAACTGGCCAATGCCATGGGGGCCAATTGGCAGTATACATCAAGCGCTGACATCTGGCAGGAGATCCGTAGCGCGGCGCCGGTATTCAGTGGCATCAGTCACGGTCGCCTAAAAGAATCCAATGGAATTTTTTGGCCCTGCTATGATGAATCCCACCCGGGAACACCCCGCCTGTATGAGGATGGGTTCGGCTTCCGTGATCGTCGCGCAAGGTTTTTGCCGGTTGATTTACCCGAGACGCTCATGGAACCCACCGAACAATACCCCTATATACTGATCACCGGACGCCTGCTGGAGCATTTCAATACCGGTGAAATGTCGCGACGATCTAAAAAACTTGCCAGGCTGAGACCGGCATCCTATCTGGATATGAACCCTCAGGACGCCGCAGAGGCCGGCCTAACCGAAAATGATACCATACGCATGACCAGCCCCCACGGGACGGTGCTGTTGCCGCTGAAGCTGGATGCCAGGATGCAAAGCGGATATCTGTTCGCACCGATACACTATAGTGAGCCAAACTTCAATTCCCTGATGAGTGCCGTACCGATCGATCCCAAAGCAAGAATGCCGGCCTTAAAGGTGGTGCCGGTGAAGGTGGAATCGAGTATTCACGCCCCTAATTACACCGCCCTGTAAATTGGCTTCCGCCAAAATTGTTATTGCAATCTCCAACGTATTGAATTAATGAATGAACAGATTTAAAGGTGATTTGACAGTTTGCGTTCAGCGGGCTTTAGGTCAGATTTTAGTAAAAAAAAATTCAAATCATCGAAGCTTTTAATTAAGGCGCAAGTTTTTCCGGCCAGATCGGTTCGATTGAGCTCAGGCTTTTATTTACCAACCAATTATGCTTTAAGGAGTGAGACATGCTGACAACCGCTATCATTAAACGTCTTTCATTTGTGGGGTTGGATCGAATCCTGACCGGATCCATTGCATCCGCAACATTCGGACTGCTCATCGTGTCGCTTGTGATCAGCGGCTGCGCCATGGTGGGGCCGGATTACGTTAAACCTGAGGCACCGGAACCTGAACAATGGCTGGCTTCGAATGAACCGGAATTTAAAACCCAGGAAACAAACTTTAGCGACTGGTGGACCGTATTCAATGATCCGGTTCTCAATGACCTGATTGAAGCCGCCTATCAGCAAAATCTGCCGCTGCAAATTGCCGGACTGCGTATCTATGAAGCCCGGGCGCAACTGGGAATCGCCTTTGGATTTCAATACCCCCAGACTCAACAGGGCCTGGGGTCGGGGTCCCTCAACCAGGTCAGCAAAAATGCGCCCAACGTCGCCGCCGCCGATAGATACTTTACAGCTTTCGATATTGGCTTGGATGCCGCCTGGGAGATGGATGTCTGGGGCAAGTTCCGCCGCGCGGTGCAAACCGGCGTGGCCAACCTCGAGGCGTCCATCGCCGATTACGACGATGTTCTGGTATCACTGACCTCGGAAGTGGCGCGCACGTTTATCCAGCTGCGCACATCCGAGGAGCGCCTGGAAGTTGCCCGCGAAAATGTCAAGCTCCAGAAAAGATCACTGGAAATCGCCGAGGTCCGATTCAAGGCCGGCGCGGTCACCGAACTTGACGTGACCCAGGCCAGATCGCTATTGAAAAGCACCGAAGCAACGATTCCCGGTTTTCAAACCGATGTTCGCCAGGCCCAAAACGCCCTGGCCATTTTGCTGGGCAAGCTGCCCGGAGAAATCGATGCCATGCTGGGTGGTCCCGGTCTGATACCGGAGATCCCGGCAGAGGTGGCAGTCGGTATTCCAACGGAGTTACTGCGCCGAAGACCGGATATCCGCTTTGCCGAGCGGCAGCTGGCCGCTCAAAGTGCCCAGATCGGGTTTGCCAAAGCGGACCTGTTCCCGCATTTTTCGTTGTTCGGCACGCTCGGCTTTGAAACCGGCGACTATACGGATAGCCGTTCGAATAATTCCAAAGCCCGCGATCTGTTTGATAAAGACAGTATGTATTATTCCGCCGGGGCCGGCTTCAACTGGGACATCTTCAATTACGGCAGGATTACCAACAATGTGCGGGTGGCAGACGCCCGGTTCCAGGAACTGGCAGTCAACTATGAGGACACGGTCATTCGAGCCGCCCAGGAAGTCGAGGACGCCATGGTCGGTTTTCAACAATCGCACGATGCTGTTTTTTTCCTGGCGGACGCCGTCAAGGCTTCCAAACGTTCCGTGGAGTTATCCATGATCCAGTACCGGGAGGGACTGGTGGACTACCAGCGGGTGCTGGACACCCAGCGGTTTTTAACCGAACAGCAGGATGACCTGGTGTTTACCGCCGGATCCGTGGGGTTGAACCTGGTTGCCATGTACCGGGCCCTGGGTGGGGGCTGGCAAATCCGTGGGGGCAACGACTTTATTCCGACAAGCCTCAAAAAAGAGATGGAGAACCGGACCAACTGGGGTAATATTCTGTCTCCGAAAAAAACGGAATACCCGCCGTCGCAGGACGTCAAATCAATCTTTCATAAACCGGATTGGTAAGGCGGGGTGCGAGTTACGGGATACGAGTTGCGGGATAATAGTGCAGACCGCACGGCGCACCGAACATAGCGCGAAGGGCATCAAAAATATTAACGATATCGACTATCCGGACGGATAGCGGAGAACAACTAACAGGATGTCTGTCATGACCCAGGAATTCGATCCCCGGAAAAGCTACCTGGCTGTCAAAGCCAATGAGAAGATGATTGCTTATGTCAGCTTTGTTTTCCAGCTTGAGGAAGATGGCAAGAGTAAGGAAGGCGTGGTTAAAATATCATCCCTGCATCGTCCCTACGGTGGTGGGTATCTGACGCTCACATTTATGGTAGATAAAGGCCCGGAGGACGCACCTAAAAACGTATTGGAGATGATCTGCGATAACATCACAGAGGAATCGCTCAGGCCTCAGCTGGGTGGAGAATTCGAAAGAATGGTTAGGGTCGATCTGGATATGCTGGAGGAAACCAAGGGCTGGTATGTTGAGGAACTAAATGTATATTTCCGCACCATTGCAGAGCGGGAGAAAGTAATGGTCGAGGAAAAATTGCTGCCGGCTCTGGAATGTATTCTGCCGTGTAAATTCGAACCCGTGGAATGGTGGCCGGAAGGACGAAAAACCGAGCCACCGTCTGGCGGAGAGATCGATGCGCATCTTTCATTAAAGGGATTGTTTAAAAAATGGTTTGGGTCGGGATAGTGTTAAGCTCATAGCTGATCGCGCATCGTGACATGATATTTTCCTTATAATTAGCTGCTTTGAGCTTTGAGCCATTAAGGAGAATTCGATAAACCAGCAGCTCCGGCTTGGGCTCTGTATAAATACTGAAAGATATTTAAATTATACTCCACAGGAGGCAAGATGCCGCTAAAAGTAAAATCGACAACCAGAGGAGCGGGTGTTTTCATCCTATCGCCCATCGGATCCATTGATGCACATACCCATTCTATTCTGCAAGAAACGGTAGATGATATCCTGGCGCAACAACCGGACGTCATTATTTTCGATATGGAATTTGCTGATTATATAAGCAGCACCGGCATCCGGGTACTGCTGAAAACCAAAAAGGCGCTGAAAGAAACAGATGGCCGGATGGTTTTCATGAACCTGCAACCCCAAATTCAAAAAGTCTTTGATATCCTCAAAGCCATTCCCTCGCTTAAAGTTTTTACAAGTATTGAAGAACTGGACAAATACCTGGACGTCATGCAGCAAGCAGCCCGGAAGCAAAATAATTAACTTTTTGTTGATCGCAATGAAACCGGATTTATTCAGTTTTCAACCACTCCTCTGCGGAAAATTATTGTCATTGACAATTCGATAGCGGTCGTTAGGTTTTTTATAGTAGCCTAATTCCGGAGGACCCAACCTTAGATGGCCGACAATAAAAAAATCCCTGCTGCAAAGAAAGCTTCAGCTAAATCCGGTAAAATCGGTTCCGGCCGACCGCCCAAAGAAATCCTGCGTGTCAAGATCACAGGAGTCTGGAAAATCGGCACGAAAAATCCCTCGGCCAGCCAGGTTCAAAATAAGATTGAGTCACTTGGCAGCATCCGGCGGGTTGGATTTTTTACTGAAAATTTGACCGACTGGGACAGCAGCTTGTTGACCTTTTTGATAAAAATAAGCGATTACTGCACCAATAATAATCTTGCTTTTGATAAGGATGGATTGCCAGAGGGCGTCCAAAAACTCATTGCCCTTGCCACTGCCGTTCCGGAAAGAAAGGGTGCTCGCAAAGAATCGACCCGTGAATCCTTTTTTAACCGCGTCGGGGAATCAACACTGGGACTTTGGCAATCCACGATAGAAATCCTGTCATTTATCGGGGAGGCATTCATTGCATTTTTAAGGTTTCTGGTGGGCAAGGCCAGTTTCCGTGCGAGTGATCTCGGTTTGTTCATCCAGCAGTGCGGCGCCAACGCGCTTCCGATTGTCTCCTTGATCAGTTTCCTGGTCGGCCTGATCCTGGCGTTTGTCGGTGCCGTCCAACTGGCCATGTTCGGCGCCCAGATCTACGTGGCCGACCTGGTGGGAATTGCCATGCTACGTGTTATGGGGGCCATCATGGCCGGGATTGTAATGTCCGGCCGCACCGGGGCGGCGTTTGCCGCCCAGCTTGGCACGATGCAGGTTAACGAAGAGATCGATGCCTTGAAAACCATGGGCGTTTCTCCCATGGAATTTCTGGTGCTGCCACGCATGCTGGCCCTGGTCGTGATGATGCCGCTGCTGTGCATCTATGCGGACCTGATGGGTATTCTCGGCGGTTTGGTCGTCGGCGTGGGCATGCTCGATATCAGCATTACCCAATATCTAGTTCAGACAAAGGGTGCCCTGAACTTAAAACACTTTTTTATCGGCATTTTTCAAGCCGGTGTGTTCGGTGTACTGGTGGCCCTGGCCGGTTGCCTGCGGGGGATACAGTGCGGCCGCAGTGCATCAGCGGTGGGAGATGCGACAACCTCGGCCGTCGTTACGTCGATTGTCGCGATCATTGTGGCAACCGCCATCGTGACGGTGGGCTGCAATGTGTTGGGGATTTAAACGCCAATGAGCTAAAATGACTAAATTAAGCTAAATTGAGCTAAAATTTATATCGACAGAATTCCTTAATTTTAGTCACTTTAAATTTTAGGCAGTTGATCGTTACAAAACGATAATAGCGATGCCAGAGAATGAGAAAAATAAGAAAGCGCATATTACAGTAAAAGACCTCACCATGGCCTTCGGCAGCTTCGTGGTCCAACGAGATCTTAACTTTACGATCAACCGTAGCGATATTTTTATTATCA
>Ga0209637_1000086_pt1 | contig 42216 bp, 36 predicted proteins | sample OlaalgELextract3_2_FD_187379 | JGI IMG/M metagenome (GOLD analysis project Ga0209637, IMG submission 187379) | Olavius algarvensis symbiont microbial communities from Tuscany, Italy - Type G ELBA extract 3 (SPAdes) (version 2) | ecosystem: Host-associated > Annelida > Digestive system >... | reverse complement strand
TGTTGCGGGTATTTGTTATTTTTTGGCGAAATTAACAACCACCCTACATATAAGGAGGATTTTTTTCAATGACTCGTATTATTACTCACTTTATGACTCATTCTAAACCCGTTTTTGGACAAGAGTGAAACAAGGTTTATCTTGAACATTTTCCGGATGCCCTGACAGTGGCCTCACTTTTATTTGGCGCCTCGGACTCCCGGTTTTTCCGGAGCAACGGAATCCCCTGCTATGGGGTATGCCCGATGCTGATCAACATGGAAGAACTCAACCGGGTTCACGGTATTGATGAAAGAATTTCGGAAGAAAACATGGTCAGGGGAACCCGGGTGTTTACGGATATTGTTAAAAGGCTTTGCCGAGTTTAATATGAACAAAAAAATAGTAGTAACTTACGAACCCGATGCAAACGAGCGGGAGATTTATCGGGAGATCTTAGAAAACCTGGCTCACGTCCACTACCTCAAAGATGAACCAAAACGAGATCGAATTAAACTGCTCAACGCAGCAGATATGATTGTTGCCTTAAGTTTTTCTCCAAAGGAGATCGATCCTGCAGAAATAGCTTTGCTTCAACATGCGCGTTTCATTCAATTAATCTACGCCGGGGCTGACAATATTCCGTTTGCGCTTATCCCGCCTGAAATTATTTTGGCCAGCAATGCCGGCGCTTTTGCCAGGCCCATTGCCGAGCATGTATTGGCGCTGACCCTTGCCCTGGCAAAAAAACTTATCTCCAAAAATAAAATGTTGCAGGAAGGCCAATTCGACCGATCCGGTTTTAATCAAGAGATTAGAGGTGGCGTCTGCGGGATTATCGGGTTGGGCGGCAACGGCAAAGAAATTGCCAGAACCATGCAGGCCATGGGCATGCGAGTTTACGGTATCAACCGCAGCGGTAAAACCGATATGCCGGTTGAGTTTATCGGGACAGTTGACGATTTACAGAGGGTTTTGGAAGATTCCGATGTCGTGGTGGTTACTGCGCCTCTGACCCGTGAAACCAGAGATATGATCGCAGAACAAGAATTGGGGCGGATGAAGCAAAATGCCATTTTGATCAATGTTGGCCGGGGCGATGTTATCAATCAGCGATCGCTGTATGAGCACCTGAAGGCGCACCCGGATTTTTGCGCCGGAATTGACACCTGGTGGTCAGAACCTGCTGGCAAAAAAGCCTTCAAACTGGACTATCCTTTTTTTGAATTACCAAACATTATCGGATCTCCTCACATCGCAGATCATGTACCGCATTCCATGTCATATGCAACTCGAAGTGCCCTGGAAAATGCGAGAAATTTTTTGATGGGTAACCGTGTTCGCGGAGTACTAAATCGCGAAGACTATCTGGATTGAGGCCTTTGCCAGGGGATAGATAATTTGAAACTCCGGTTAAAAGGAATCTAATAGAGCAAAGATAGAAATCCATCAGGAAATAGATCATAAAAAAATACCTATTCCGGTCGCATTTACCAGGCTGTGTTATCGGTTTCTTTATATTTATTGCCTGCTCACAATCGCAACCGCCGGAGCATCTTGAAGTCGAAAGCAACCCGGATATATCCCTGTCAGTTGACTCAAAAGTGTGGAAAGAGGTGGTGACCGGATTTCGTAACCCGGCCGTTGCTCTGGTTAAGGATGTGGATAAAGAGGGGGGAACGCTAAAGATCATTAAGTTTTTGAGCCTGTTTAAGTCTGATGAGTGATGGCAGAGGACAGATGACAGATAACTGATGACAGAATACAGAGGTCAGAGGACAGACGACAGACGGCGGAGTACAGATTACTGAGAAGATTTCAGGTTTTGGGCTTCAGATGTCCCCCCTTCGCCTTCCAGGCTACGGAGGGCAGGCAGGGGAAAGATAACAGATGACAGATCTATTGAATTCGGAATGGGGAAGTCGGAAAAAAGACTTAGGATGGATTTCTCGGATTTCGCAATGTGGATTGCGGAGGTAATCTCACGAATCAGTACGCACTAGGGATACCGGACGAATCAACTTAATCAACCCAATCAACTTTTACCCAGTTAAATTTTTCGTAGAAAACAAGTGAAACGAATTTAACCGGGGCAATCAACCCAATAAATTCCATAAACTAACTCCTCGGGAGGACACTTATGCCAACCCCTGCATCACAGATGGCTCTGGAAGGGCTCAGAGATCTGACTACGCTTAAATGGTACGTGATTCCCCTGCTGGCGATTGTATTTTACATTTACACGGTCGAGATTCAGAAGGCTAAAAGATCGGGCAACTGGGATGCAATCTATGCCGGCCTGACGCTGTTCGGCATGGATTTTATCAACGAGACCTGGAACGGCTGGGTGTTTCATTTTACCCAGCATTCGGCTTTCTGGACGACTCCCGGACCGACCGCCTTGCGAACCATGGTCGGCTGGAACATTGAGATCATGTTTATGTTCGCTCTATCAGGAATCATTTTCTATAATACGTTGTCGGATGATAAAGATGAGATCATCATGGGGTTGCCCAACCGCTGGTTCTGGGCCATCGGTTATGCAGCCTTTTGTGTTTTCGTGGAATGCCTGTTAAATATTGGCGGACTGCTGATCTGGGAATATCCCTGGTGGGAGAGAACATTCTGGGGCGTTTGGCTGATTTTTTTATTCGGCTACTTTCACTTCTATGTGGCCATCATCATTGTTCTCAGCCTGAACTCCCATCGCGCTAAAATCATAGCCGTCGGCAGTTTGTATGCCATTGCTGTTTTGATGAATGTGTTTGGGATGGGGATTATGGGGTGGACATATTAGCCCGATAATTTCCTATAACTTATCGAGAAAAATCTATAGTAGCGTAATCGTTCAGCCGGTCCACTCAACAATGCCCTTTAACAAAGAACTGAAATATTGAGTTATTTGATCATAGGAAAGCCTTGGTACTGACTTGCTGATTAAAACATCCATTGCGATCCTGTGACCTTGTCTGGCCTTTGCTTCCCGGCCTAAAATTTCAATCAATTTTGTTTTTGTGGCTTTTGTTGAGATTCTTGCTATATTTCTGCCCAAAAAACGCGCCGAAGAAATTTCGTAGTCGTAACCATTATCTTCAACCAAATCTAAGCCTTCCTCAAACAAGCGATCCGTGTTTCCGGCATCTAGATATTTACCCATAATTAAAAAGATATCTGCTGCGTCTTTAATGCGCCTTTCAATATTATCATCCCATGAGATGAGCTTCAGGATCGCCAGTCCCTCTAAACTTGCAACCATTACCACAAGTTCCGGACTTGAATTTATTTTAACTGATATTGAATGTTGATAACATTCCTGGAATCCGGTTATATTAATTTTAATGGCGCCGTCCGGAGGCCATGAGATAGAGTTGTCACTATCTGAAATCGCGCCAAATGGTATGATGTCTACCGGAAAATTATCGTCATATTCCAATCGTTGCGTGTGTTTGGATGGTTTAAACTTGGCAGATTCGAATAGTTCTTCCTTCAACTCTGTAAATTGATCCCATCCAGCGACCATCACACCGATATCAATATCGACAGTTGCTCTTGCTGTTTCGATATCATGCGCTAACTGAAGAATAATATCTCGCGAAGTAGCTCCTATAACAACAAATGGTAAATTCCGTGTTTTTGCGACCCGTTCTATTTCTATCAAAATTTCTACGAATAGTTCACTAATTTTCCCGGACAAGTCGAGCGAGATATTGTTCATAAATAATTCCTGCCATTTCTATATTCCTATTATCACCAGTAGCCATCAGATCCGCGTATATTAAAAGTGGCGGAACGATACCCTCGTCTGCCAACCCATAGTCGAAATTCCAAAAAGGTGTCAAAACCTCAACATTTCCGTGATCCGCTTTACGCAATCTGTTTTTAAATACTAATTTTCCTGGCGGTTGATCAGTGTAAATCGTGACTCTTGCAGGTTTCAGATAGCTGGCCAGTTTAGCTGCCGCCACTTCACCCCCCCAGAAAGCCCCAAATTCTTTTATATTCGCCTGTTGCCACCAGTTTTGATTGTCGGTTTCGAATCGCGCTATTATCTGCTTGGGCCGTAATTGTTCCGGATACACCTCGATCCATCTTTTTAGGAGATTTTCCAAATTTAATAACTTATGATGCGCTTTGCCCATATCCAGTACAAATAACATTTCTTTCATATCATTGATGACCCAGCCAACAGTTCCTAGGGCCACACCGGCTGCTTCGGCAATAATCCGATAGGGCTTATTCACCAGGCTCGGATTATTCAGCAGCGCAAATATCACTTTCAATCCCGCTGGTTTAAATAGACGTCTTAAGGGTTCTTTAACCAGGATTTGTCTGGCTTTGTTTCCTTTGACAAAAATATAGAGGGGGGGTTCATTGATATAGGCATTTCCGGCAGTATCAATATACGGGATATCGGTTTGTTTCAATAAATCGGCCATGGGAGGCGTTACAACGTCTGTGATCAGCAGCATTTTTTCTTCATTATTCAACGGATGCAATTTTCCCATACCAACTATGGTGCGGTTGATGCTTGTCTTCACCTCCGGAGCAAAATACCATTCCTTTTTTTTATGGGCGATGCGAATTATGCCATCCGGATATATATAGCCGTCTTTATACTGAGGCTGGTGTTGTATGGTTAACCCCATTGTTTTATGAAATGCATCCAGGGCATGTTGAATGATTTTTTTTAATTTGTTATTCATTCTTCCCACTCAAATTGCGTTCAATAAATTTGACTGTACATTTTTTATGAACATATATAAAATTTGAACAATAGTCAAATAAATTTTGCAGGAATAGACAAATTGAGCTTCACGCCTCTTTTTTAATCAGTCGCAGCATCACGACCGTTTGCAGCGCCGACAGAATAACGAAGTATCCCACCCACAGGGGAATGCCCCAGACTGCCGGTTCAACATTTCCCCAGGCCCAGAAATCCATTGCCAAAATAAATATACCGGCAAACAACCAGAAATAAATATTCAACAACCATTCCGGTGCTTTGGTTTCTAACCTGTTTTCTTTCCACAGCATTACCGCGTAAATAATCAGATAAACTGAAAATGTTAACATCATCACCCAGATGACCGCAAGGAATTAAGGGGACGCCCTTCTCTTTCAACGATTTGTTCACCGCGATGAACCGACATACTGATAGAGGATTGAGATATGCGGGTTCGGCAAGACAACTCCGCCAAGGAAATACCCAACTCTCTGGCTGCCCAAAAGCATAAAAGACTTCGCGCCTGCACTCTGCTTCGATTTTTTCCGGGGCTAAAAATCCTGGAAGGCTTGACGCCGGTTATTCCGGCAACAATTTTCGCCAGACCATCCAAATCCAGACCTGCCGCTTGAAGCGCATATTTTCGCTCCATTTGCTCGTCTGCATTTGCCAGCACGCTCTCAACAAAATCGCTATCTCCCAGAATGCGTTCATCGCTCTTGTAAAAAATTTTGGCTTCCCGAAGCGCCTTTACGTTCAACCAGCCGCCGGCACTGCGAAGCAAGCCGCCACCCGTCAGATCTTTTCTGCGGCCCTGCTGGATTCCTTTTTCTACAAAAGAACGATATCGCTCTCTCGCCTGGTGGCGTTTTGCTGCAAACCAACCCAGCACTTCATTCACCTCTTGCCATGAGTGTTTGACCCGGTTCATCAAAGCACTGTGACCACAGAACTCATAAGTGTCTAACTGCTTTAGGTCGTTAACAATTTTGGCACGCAACGGGTTGAGGTGGATGTAACGGACCAGTTCCTTGAGATAGACTTCTTCCTGACAGAGAATCGACTTGTAGCGGTTTTGAAAAAGATGACCGTGACGCCGGTGTCTTCGGTTGAAGGTGACGGCATAACCTGTCAGCAAACGTCTCATCACCGTGGCAATTGGAGAAAGGCCTGTTTTGAAAAGCAGGTGACAATGATTGGGAAGCAACGCCCATGCATAACAACGTGTGTCGCTTTCGTCTATGATCGTGCCCAGTCGTTTCAGGAAGTTGTTGCGATCGTGGTCGTCCCAAAAAATATCGCGTTTTTCGATTCCTCTGGCAATGACATGGTGCAAGGCCCCGGGGGCATCAATGCGGGCTTTTCGCGGCATGGATTGCTTATATCATATGTCAGATAGAAAATAAACTTAAAAACAGAAGGGCGTCCCCATTTTTACACGAGTTTCTTGAAAAAAACTTGTTAGTACCTATATTTTGAGCGACTCATAGGTTTTCATATTCTCATTAATTTTTATTCAAAATTCAGTTAGTATCCATCCGGATCCGGAGGTGGATTGGCTAAGGACAAGGCCTGAGCGTTTTTGCAACCGCAGGCATAGTGAGGCTATTCCGAGGATTGCAAAAAAGCGAAAACGCCGACCTGGACCGAAAGATGCTGTTTCCGGACGGACACTAGTTAGCGATTCTGGAGGCCTGAAATGCATGCAGAAATTGTGATGATCGGAACGGAGCTTTTGCTGGGGGAACTGGTTGATACCAACGCCAACAGATTGGCCAAAGCATTACGCGAAATCGGACTTGATATTTATTTCAAAACGACCGTCGGCGACAATGAAGCCCGCATCACGGAAGTCCTCAATTTGGCCTTGGATCGCTCGGATGTGATCATAACCTCAGGCGGAATCGGACCGACCGTCGATGACGTAACGCGCCAGGCGGTCGCCAATGCCACCGGTCGCAAGCTGATATACCGTGCCGACCTGGAAGCCCAAATCGCGGAACGTTTTCGAAGTTTTGGCCGCGAAATGGCTGAAAACAATAAGCGCCAGGCGTATATTCCGGAAGGCGCCCTGCCGCTGTCCAACCCGGCTGGTACGGCCCCTTGCTTTCTCAGTGAAGATATTCGGGGACGCGGTTTTATCATTTCTCTGCCAGGCGTTCCGCGCGAGTTGGAGTATATGATGAAACATACAGTGATCCCGCTGCTTGTCGAAAGAATGGGAGGCGCAAAGGTCACCAAGATTCGGATTTTGAGGACCTGTGCCGTGGGCGAAAGCAACGTCGATCGGGTCATCGGCGATTTGATGGCCACCAAAAATCCGACCATCGGGTTGGCCGCCCATGCGGGTCAAACCGATGTCCGTATGACGGCCAAGGCCGACACGGTGGCAGAAGCCGACACCCTCATTGCGTCTCTTGAAGCCGAAGTGCGGCAGCGGCTCGGCGTCGCTATTTACGGTGTGGAAAAAGAAACCGTCCCTGAAGTGATCGGACAGTTGTTGTCAAAGGAGAATTTAAAGCTGGGCGTGATCGACACCCTTACCAATGGTCTTATGAGCGGTCAGCTGATCGATGCCGGATTCGGCGATTTAATTCCGGTCAACCTGCACTCAATCGGCGTGTCGGCCGCACTGCAAAAGGCTGGCCTGGCGTCTCAAGCTGATGCGCGGGACGGGGATTATCAAGCACTAGCCATGGATCTGGCGGAATACATCGCCCCGTCCGGCGGCATCGGTTTTGCGCTGGTCGGTCCCTTCAAGGATAATTTGACTTTTATTGCGCTCTGGGGACCGGGTGATATGCGGCTGACCAAAGCGGGCCGCAATTATCAGGATTCCGAATATATCCGAAAATGGCTTGCGATCCAGGGATTGGATTGGATCAGACGGGCGGCTTTGGGGCAGCTCACATCCCCGGCGGATTGGAAGGAGTGAGATATTGTACCCAGGCGATGAGACCATTTGTGAACCGGGTGAAAATTAACCACATTTGCCACTACAGGTATAATTATTGGTTATAGCGGTTATCAGATAGCATATTCGATGTTGCGTTGCGCATCGACACAATCGCAGTATGCATCAAAAACAAAATACATACATGCGTTTTTATAGGTTGACTTTTGATAGAAACGGCAAGTTTTTTGCTGTTCCTGGCTACCGGCTGAGCAGACGGAAATAATATCCCGCCTACAAAAACATACTTCGCCAATCTGCACGATGATCACCTTTTATTCCCAATTGGTTTTTAACTCAATTGGGGTATTTCCTCTAATGAACGATACTTGATTAAAGGTTGCTGAGATTCTGCTGAAACTACACGGTCAATGCTTGTCTTCCGCTGAAAATAGGTATGCAGTTTCCTACATTTGTAGAAAGCAATATTTGTGCCAGTTGGTGCCAAAGGGATCGGGGCGGCTATAGATATCCACCGGTCGGTCAGCAACAATAAGATCTTACCAAGGCCAAATCCTCATTGGTCGGGCAACGGTAAGCAATGTGTCCGATCATTGCTTGCGGCACAAAGCTCCAGAGGCATCACCTACGAGTGAAATAACGATTCTGAAGGTGTCCGCGGTGAGATATAGCATTGAGTATTGCTTTAGGAGGGTCGAATTGCTGAGGTGATCGGCAATCCGATAGTTTTAATTGATGAGCTGCCGTTAAGGTAAATTCGACAATTTTTTGACGATCCCATAAAGCGAATGGAATCGCCGGAAGAAATCGTGTAACTGAGGACATTCGCCTGAGAGACCAGACACCGATTTCCGACCATCCAGCATCCTGATAACAGAAGACCGAAGTCAGAGGACAGATGGCAACCTTCATTTGCCATGGGCCTTATACCTTGGGCCTTCCTCCTGTCCGTTATATCCGGCATCGGCCACAAATGTCATACCGATATGTCTAATTAGAAGTATGATCCATCAAATGGTTTACAACGGCCTTCATCATATCCTGCCAGACGCTGTCTCCGGTGGATTGCACATCAATAATATGATGGTGGAAAGTGGCGCGGTCGGCCGATGCTCCTTTTTGTACTCCGTAAAACCGCCACCGGTCTAAACTCTTCTCGCTTACAAATGATCGGAGCCCTTGCGCTGAGATGAGCTCATCGTCCTCGTCAATAAACACCAGGGTGGGGATATTTATTTTTTGGCTGAAATGCTCTTCAAAATGTGCCAAACCTTCAAACAGGGCATTATACGCTGCTATGGGCGTGCCTCTGGTATTGGCCAGGTAGGATTTGAGTCCCAGGCTGGGGAGCACCAGGCCGGGAAAAGGAGACAGCGCTCGCTGCAGATAAACAATGGCATGAAGTTTTATGGCCGGTGCCAAGAGGATCATTTTGTCTAATCTCACTTCCGGGTAAGTAACAAACAGATCGAGACCAATCAAAGCGCCCGTTGAAAAGGCGGTAAAAAAAAGTGGAACCCCCTTATCCTCACCTCTTTCTTTAACCTGCAAATAAGCCAGGTAGGCTTCATTTATCCACACCTGATATGATGCGTTTTTAAACGTTTCCAATCTTGCCTGATCTTCATCGATACCATTGCTGTGGGTATAGTTCTCTCCGTGACCCCGCAGGGATAAACCCAGGACATCGATCCCGGATTCGGTCAGCATTGAAATAATGGGCTGCATCCTGTCGGGCCGCAAATTAAGCCCGTGAATCACCAGGGCGACCCCCTTTAGCTTTCCTTGCGTATCACTATAAAACCAGCGCATAGATTGGTCTTCAGATTGATTCGTTATAAAATCGTCAATCGCGGCCTCGGAAGAAGCCGCGGTGTCCGGCATGCTCGAAAACTTTTTTTTGTTCTCCGGTTCTAAACCACCGGCTGAATCTTCCACAAAAATCAAAGCAATCGAAAGAATAAGGCCAATTAAGGCGATTACGACCAGCTTCGGTCCCATGGCTCATGCTTTCAATACGATTTGGCTTAATCACCAACCTTGACAATCATCTTACCAAAATTTTCTCCTTTGAAAAGGCCAATAAACGCCTGGGGCGCATTTTCAATGCCGTCGATGATCGTCTCTTTCCACTTGATTTTACCTTCGGCAAGCCACTTTCCTATTGCGGCATAAAATTGTCCTATCTTGTCGTAGTGATCCCTGACAATAAAGCCTTTCATGGTCAGTTTTTTAGAGATAATATAGGACAACCGGACTGGTCCAGGAACCGGTTTGACGGCGTTATACATGGAGATCATGCCGCACATGACAATGCGTCCGTTTGCGTTCATATGCTCAAGGGCCGCCTCAAGGTGAATCCCGCCGACGTTTTCAAAATAAACGTCAATGCCGTTGGGGAAGTACTCGCCGACTTCGGCAATGACGTCATCTGCCGTCTTATAGTTAAATGCGGCGTCAATTCCGGCTTCCTCAATCAGCCATGAGACCTTTTCATCAGAGCCGGCGCTGCCGACCACGTAGCAGCCTTTAAGTTTAGCGATTTGGCACACCATCGATCCCACGGCGCCTGCCGCTGCTGAAACAAATACGGTTTCCCCTTCTTTGAGCTCACCTATATGAAGCAGCCCGACATAGGCCGTCATTCCCGTCATCCCGACAGCGCCAAGATAGGCCTGAACAGGCGCAAGACCGGAATCTACCTTGGTTAACCCGGCGCCGCTGGATACAAAATATTCACGCCAACCCAGCATGCTCAAAACATAATCACCGACGTTAAACGATCCGTTCTTTGATTCGGTCACCCGTCCAACGCAAGCACCTTCTAGAGCGTTGCCGATTTGAAACGGCGGGAAATAGCTTTTGCGGTCATTCAAGCGGCCACGCATATACGGATCCACCGACATGTAAATATTTTGGACGAGTAGTTCACCGTCGCGGACTTCCGGAACGGCCACTTCGGCAAGCTCAAAATCACTCTCGCTCGGCAGCCCGACAGGGCGGTTCTTCAGGCGTATTTCTCGACTTATTTTATCTGTCATTAGTTGCTCCTTCTTTTAAAACCACATCTAAGTAGTTTTAGTATATTGATTCGCCAGTTAAATTATTTTCCCCTATTTATTTGATACTTTTTCAGGGGATTTACTTCGCAGCCACAAATTGGCAATTCCGACAAGCACCAGAAAAGGGATGACCGCCATATTAAGGGTCTGCCATCCCAGGGCATGCTGTACGGCACCGGAGCTGAACGAGGTGATGGTGACGGTCCCAAACACAATGAAATCATTCAGGGCCTGAGCTTTGGCCTTTTCATCCGGCGAGTAAGTCCCAGTCAGTAGAGTGGTTGCACCGACAAACAGAAAATTCCAGCCGAGCCCTAATAAAACCAATGCACTCCAGAAATGGGTGACGGATGTCCCGGCAAAATTTATCAAGACACACATACCCAGCAGCAAAATTCCCGCCAACATGATGTTGGCGGTGCCGAACCGTCGAATCAAATGCCCGGTGAAAAACGACGGGATAAACATCCCCAATATATGCCACTGGATGACAAAGGCAGTATCCGAGAACGCATGGGCATAACCGTGCATGGCAAGCGGCGTGGCAATCATGATGAAATTCATGACACCATAACCGACCATCGCGCTGGTAACGGCCGCCAGATACGCTGGCTGGCGTGCGATGACGCTTAAGGCCCGCCCGCCCGGTGACCTGGAAACCACTGCCGGCTTCGGAATCTGAAGTATAGATGCAAACCCGAATGCAAGTAAATATAGTCCTATCAGACAGGCATAGCTTCCAGCGAATTCTGTAGACAGCAAATGCCGGGACCAATTGGCTAAATTCGGTCCGGCAAATGCGGCAATAACTCCGCCTGCCAATACATATGAGATCGCGCGGCTGCGATAGTCTTCCGGCGCTACTTCTGCGGCAGTAAAACGATAGTACTGCCCAAACCCATTAAACATACCGATCAATGTCGTACCAAGGCAAAATATGCTGAAATCGGCTTTGATAACGCCCCCGGTTGCGACCGCGGCACCGGTCAGGCCAAACAGGGCACTGGTCATAAAACCCAACCGGCGCCCCACTCTTGCCATATACAAGGAAGCGGGAATGGTTGTCACCATCTGGGCTAGAAACAATAGGGCCAGCGGCATTGTCGCCAGAGATTTATGGCCGGCTAAAGCCAGACCTACAATCGCGGATGAGGCCAGCAATGTGGACGTACCGGTGATGAGCGCTGCCTGGCTTAACGATAGAAGCATTATGTTGCGCTTCATATAATTAATCCACCCTTGAGAATAGCTAACCCAGGGTTGAAAATAGTCATTGAATCAGTGCGTTTTTGTAATACAGCATTTAATATCAAGCAAGTTTAAGTTATTTAACATCCATGTGGCATTGATCCGGAGAAGATCTATAAACGTAATACTTAATTTTCTGAAAGAAAGGGTGTAGCGTAATTTGAAAATTTCCCGATATACGATTCTGTATCTTTTACCGATTTTTGACATCGCCGAAGTAAATGCTTATTTGTCATTATTCCTTCAAGGACTTGAAAATGAAAAAAATTGTCATTGAACGCCCCGGCGGTTATCAGCGCCTTAAAATTATTGAACTCGCCCCACCCAAACCACGGGACAATGAAGTCCTGGTCGAGGTCTTTGCCGCCGGGGTGAACTTTGCCGATATCTTTATCCGCCTGGGCCTTTACAAATCCGCTAAAGAATATGTGGGTTGGCCCATTACACCGGGCTTTGAATTTTCAGGAACAGTTTTGAATTGCGGCCGGGATGTGTCCGGTATCGCGGAAGGGGCGGCCGTCTTTGGTCTGACACGGTTTGGTGCCTATGCTTCCCACCTATGTGTGCCGGCCGATCAGGTGTATTCTATTGCGGAAAACTCGAAATTTACGGCCGAGCAATGGGCAGCCTTCCCGGCCGTCTTTCTGACGGCCTATCACGGGCTGTTTCAAAACATCGTACTTCGAGCAGGTATGAAAATCCTGGTTCATTCTGCCGCCGGGGGGGTCGGGGGGGCACTGTTGCAGCTGGGAAAAATTGCCGACTGCCGGATGACCGCTGTGGTCGGGTCAAGTCACAAAGTCGATACAGCACTGGCATTTGGAGCGGATGGCGTCATTGACAAGAGCAAAGAAGACCTGTGGGCAAAAGCCGAAGAAATCTGCCCGGACGGCTTTGATGTCGTGTTTGATGCCAATGGTCCGGCAACTTTGCAGCAAAGTTACCGGCATCTGGCATCGAACGGTAAACTGGTTGCATACGGTTTTCACACCATGCTATCTACCCATGGGGGGTTCCCAAATTACTTCAAGCTGATCTACGATTATTTTCGAGTGCCCAGATTCAACCCACTTGATATGACCGGGGATAATAAAAGCCTGATCGCATTTAATCTGTCATTTCTATTTCACCGCATGGATCTGCTGGAAGAAGCCATGCAGGACCTGGTAAACTGGGTAGAAAAAGGAAAAATACAAGCGCCCGTCCTGCAGCAATATCCAGTCGAAAAAGTTGCCGATGCCCACCGTGCGCTTGAGTCCGGTAAAATGGTGGGCAAGTTGATTTTGAAATTTAGTCACTAGCAGAAAGGCTAATAACGGTTATTCGCATTGTCGTGCTTTTATTTACCCCCGTTTCCGGCAGAGAAACGCCAGCCATCTCCTATTGCACCCTCTCCAGCGCTCGTTTGAAGCCGGCCAACGAGCCGGTAATTGATGCATCCGGCACGGCGTAAGACAGACGGAAGTAGCCCGGTGCGCCAAAACCAGTCCCCGGTACAGCCAGAATCAGCTCATCCTTCAAGCGGTTAATAAATTCCATATCATCCGGTATGGGGCTTTTGGGGAAAAGATAAAACGCCCCCTCGGGGACGTTAAATTCATAACCGGCCTCAGAAAGTCCCGCACAGAGCATATCCCGCCGCCGCCGGTAAATGGATACATCCACCGTAACCCCCTGCAATTTGCCGATTGCCTGCTGAATCAGACTGGGCGCATTGACACAGTACATGGTGTTGGCCACCGCTGCCGCACCGGCAACCAATGGTGCTTCTTCTGCATCAGGGTGAACCGCCAGATAGCCGATGCGTTCGCCGGCCAGAGACAGTGCTTTGGAATAAGAATTGATTAAAATGCTGTGGGAGTAGGCCTTAAATACGGAGGGCACTTCGACATCATAGGTAATTTTACAATAGGGTTCATCCGAGACCAGGTATATCGGCCGGCCAAATTTGCTGCCGGACCGATTCAGTATATCTGCCAATTGGGTTAACTCGCCGGCAGAGTATACGACACCGGTGGGGTTGTTGGGGGAATTGATCAGCATCACCCGGGTATTTTCGGTAATGGCCGCCTCGATAGCTGCCGGATCCAGATGGAAATTGGGATCGGTTGCCACGGTTTTAAGCGGTGCGCCGGCGATGAATGAATATTGATTGTAGCCCACAAAATAAGGCGATGGCGTCAAAATCTCATCGCCGGGATTGATCAGCGCTTTGAAAATATTATTTAAGGCACCGGCGGCACCGACCGTCATGATGACCATTTCCGGCGACAGGTTAACCCCATGCTCGCTGCTGATAAAATCGGCGACAGCCTTGCGCACCTGGGGCAGGCCCGGACTTGGCGTGTAGCCGTGATTTAAGTTGTCGTCGTTTACCAAATCTTTGAGAACTTTATTGAATTCAGGCGGAGGCGGTACATCCGGGTTGCCCAGGGAAAAATCATAGACATTCTCCGTCCCATGTTGAGCTTTCAGTTTTGCGCCTTCTTCAAACATCTTTCTAATCATGGACGACTTATCGATCATCTCTATCATTTTATCAGCAACCGGCATATTCTTACCCTCCTTCGCCTGGCCACAGCGCGGCTGACCCAGGCTATTGTTTCACCCTAAAGGGGTGGTGATTACGGTCAGATAACCAATGGAATAAGGATCAGGTTTTCGGTGTTAGAATAAATAACCCCAATCCCTTATTGGAATTGGGGTTTAATTTATTTGCATATTTGGAAAGTTAAATCAATATGAAATCAGCCGGACTGATTTCATATTGAAATAAAACAAAGAAAATAATAATGCAAAGCATAAAATAATTATTTCGCGGGCTTTCGAACAACCAATTCCTTCTTCATCAACGGGCAATTTAATCCCTGATTGTGCTATTTTTCAGGGCGAAACAATTAGCTCTTTTGCTTTTTCATCTTTGCGATAAATTTTTCCAGCTCTTCGGCTTCATCGGATCCGAGTTCCCGCAATATTGCCAGCTCTTTTTCAGCCAGATCAAATTTGCCCATTTCAGCATAGGCTTCGCCCAGATATTCATGAGCTTCGGCCAGAGTCGGATCAAGTTTGATGGCTTTTTTATACGCGCGAACGGCCTTATCAAACTTTTCCTGTTTGCGATAGGTGTATCCCAGATTGCTGTAAGCTTCGGCGTAGCTGGGGTCTATCTTTACTGCGCGTTCGTATTTTTTTGAAGCTTTCTTGTAGTTCCATTTTTCCTGGAGATTTTTGCCCTCTTCAAAATACTCATTGGCGCGCTCCCGTTTTTGAGCAGCCGATTCCGATTTTGAACTGGATTTACTCGATGTGCCTGCGCCATAGGCAAATTGATTCAATGCAAATGACGAAATAAATAATATTACGGTAATACCGGTAAATACCTTCAACAAATATAATCGGTTTATGGGTTTTATTTTCATATTGCCTCCTTGTCCAAGTTCATTTAAATATATCCTAAGCATTGCATAGTATGGTTCAAGGGTATTTGCAAAAATTTCTCGATCTCATTACAATGGTGTTTATATTATTCCTGATTCGGAATTTTTGCGAAACCATCAATTATTAAAAAGCTAACTTATAAAACCGGGAAGGAACTATGATCGCATATTATGTTCATGACGATAAGAAGGAAACGGATGTCATTGTAATACCGGATCGGGAGTGCACGATACCAGTGGACAGGGAGCGTCTGGAGGCTTTCATCTCCGTAGACCCTGTGTTTGCAAGCTGGTCAGGAAATTCCTGCGGCGTGGTGTCGGCCGAAGATTTCGGTGTTGTAATTGCCACGCGGGATGACAACGGCGATGTTTGTGTTGTCGATCAGGCGGTGTGGCGGGAGAGGATGGATCGATATCTCGGATCACCCTAAATCCGGACAAGCCGGAATTGAATATCGAAGATTGCAAATTGAATAATTGTGGATATCGCTTTGCTCAGTCTTTTGAAAAATATTGATTATTATCCTTAATGAGATTCATATCCAAAGGAGAGGGAAATGGCGGCGAAAAAGAATAAAGAACAAATGGTTGACTGCCCTGTCGGTAAATTTTTTTCGGACTTGGATGGCAGCATGGGGAAAAAATCAAAATTTTTTGAACACATGACCCGTTCGAAGGTTGAATTTCTAAAGGGCATTCGGTCTTTGCTGGATGAGCGGATCGACCACTATGAGAAAAAGGGTTCTAAAAAACCAGGCAAAAAGATGACCAAAATTAAGATTGAATAATAATACATTAATTTTGAAGTGCATCTTAATTACGCCTTTGGCCGTTGATCGTTCCGGATTGATTCTGAGCGATGGTAATGGTTGGAAAATTCCTGTATGTTTTTGATTTTAAATTAAATCGTTGGAATTGCTGATATAACTCAGTCAACCAAATCTGCCCGAGAAATTTCACCCGTTTCTCCCTTTTCAGACCTTCTATAATAAAATCCCTAATTGGCCAACTCGTTCTTGACTATTTTATTCTATTCGTTTACGACGATGATGAATCAGGCTGGCAAGGATGAACCACAGCACGGCTGACAGCTGCAGCAACAGCATCATGGCAAAAGCCGCCTGGTAGCCGGGGGGTGCATAACCACCGCCGGCAGTACCCGGCCACATGTTAATGATGGCACCAATTCCCCATTGGGCGGAAAAGGCTGCCACAAAAACTAGGAGGTTTAAGGCTGTATTGACCCGGCCGGACAGATGCAGGGGAAAACTTTGCGACAACACCGCGTAGGGAATAATTCCAGCTGTGCCGAAAATTCCGAATAAGATCCACAATGTATGCGCCCACGAAGTTACTTCTAAGATGAGCAGTGCCTGTACTATTATAAATGCACTCATTCCGGTTACCGCCACAGCGATCGGTTTGATGCCCAAGCGGCTAAAGCGTTCGGCCACTGCTCCCATAAAAATGAATCCCGCGACCATGGCAACAGCGATTGTCAACAGCACCTGGGCAATGGTTGCCCGCTCAAAACCGGCCACATCCCGCAGCCAGGGACCGGACCAAAGGCCCTGGATGGCTAAAAATGAAGCCTGGGACATAACGGTTACGGGGGCGATACGCCAAAACGTCAGGCTGGAAAAGACACTCACCATTCCGTTAAGCTGATCTTTAACGCTGTCGCCATTGGATTCGATCTTTTTTTCCGGCACTACCCAATATACCGCCGCTGCAATTGCCAGGGTGATTAGCGCTAATATAAAAAACACGCCGCGCCAATCTGTGACGCCTAAAGCTGCTTCGACGGGTGCCGTGGCGGTGAGTGCACCAAAACCGCCGGCTGCCATTTGAAAGCCGTTGATGAGGGGCAATTGCTGCCGGCGAAACCATATGACATATGCTTTGAAAGCAGCCATAAGACAAGCTGATACCCCAAAGCCGATCAACGCCCTTCCGATTACCAGACCTGAAACGCTTTGGGCTCGAGAGAAGATAAACGCGCCGACAGCCGCAAAGATGAGCAGGAAGGCTTCAATTTTTCGTGGTCCGTATCGATCGAGCAGTATGCCCAGGGGCAGCTGGAAAGCAGCAAATGTAATAAAATAGGCGGCAGTGAGCAGCCCGAGCTCTGAGGGCCCGACCCCGAGGTCTGATGCCAGATCCGGGGCAAGCACGGCATTGACAACCCGGAGGAGGTAGGAAAGACAATATCCCAGGGCAAACGGGATGAAGACGCGCAATTTTAAATAAGGTGAGGATTGCATAAACAAACAAAATTCAATACACAAGTGTCAGCATCTGGTCAAGTGAATTCCTGCTAGGATGAGCAGTTCAAAAAAATATTGTAGTGATAATCACTTCAGATCAGTGGTGAACGCGCACGTATTTTTCTTGCTATTTAAATAGTTTTAAAGAAATATGCTTTTGTGGCTTCCCGGCTGCGCGTGCATCTTTTCCGGAGGGTTTCCGTTTCTTCCTAAATGAGAAATCAATCTTGAGAAAATAACGGCATGCTGGGAAGCCCAAATAAAAAGGCAGAATCAGGATCGACTCTGCCTTTTTATATTTTATTTATGCCATGATTTTTGGGTTTCGTCAATTATTCAAATTCAGCCTTATCTTACTAACCTTTTTACACCTGGTAATTCAAGGTTGGCGGCGTCGATCATCCATTCACCACCTGCTGCCTGTTGACCGGTAAGACGCCCTTGTTTTAACCATTCCTTCACGCCAAATTCAGTTAAATATGTCAGGCCGGCGAATTCGGCCACGGTATACATCTTCCCGGCTGTTGTTTTCGCTTTAGCGGGTTTATCCATTTTGGTCGGTGTTGGTTTTTTAGCGGTTGCCTTTTTCTTGGCCGGCTTATTCGAAACAGGCCCAGCCTGTGCTTCTAGCTGATCCGATGAAATCATCCATTTACCTGATTTTTTTTTAGCCTTGATTTTGCCTTCCCGGATCAATTTTGTGACGGATGAGGTCGGTATTCCGGCTTTTGAAGCAAATTCGCCGGTGGTCAGAAACTGATTTTGCTTAGCCATTCCGCTTCCTTTCTTATGATAATTTGGAAAAAAATCATTTTAATAATTTTAGGACACAGATCTTCACGGATTTATGTGAATCCGGATAAGCCGTATTTATTCGTGTTCACTATGAATAATAGATTAATATCAGGATATTTCTGATCGTTCAAGCCTGATCCAATGCTCTTTTAGGATACGTTAAAGTGAATTCTAAAACAACAATTGCATTAGAAGGTTTTGCAGGACAATTAAAATTCCAAATCCCAAGTATCAAATAACAGATGGTTCGACAGGCTCACCACCCGAAGCCCAGTCGAAGGGTAAATCTCAAATCACAAATATCAATGACCAAAACACGCACTGCATTTGTATAACATCGTTTCGCAAACTTTAGGTCTTCCGGAGATGATGCCAGCGGTCGCAACTGAAGATGGACCATTTGTTTGAAATTTTGAATTTGGGTTTTTGGGATTTGTTTGTGATTTGGTTTTTGGTGCTTGGGATTTTCATAATCTCAGTCAATTACATGTTTAAATGACGGGTCTCTGCATTTACCTATCCTGTGCTGATCACCCTTTCAACAGCCAGCATGGTGACATCATCACTTCGCGGGGCAATATCAATGAAAGTGAACAGGTTGGCCCTGACGCGCTCCAGCATTTCGGAAGCTGTGGTAAATGGTTGTTCAATTAGTGAACGCAGTCGGTTTCGGGTAAATATTTCATCCGCCGGCGAACGGGCTTCGGTAACGCCGTCCGTATACCCGATCAACATTTCACCCGGCTCCATCTTGATCTGCCCAATATCGTAGGTCGTATCCGGCCACAGCCCCACTGCAGGTCCGGTCGGATCGATTTTTTGCTTCACACCTTTGGAGTTGATCAGATACAGCGGTTCATGGCCGCCGTTAATATAGTACAGATTTCCGGTCTCAGGATTCAGCACGCCAAAAAACAACGTGGCGAACATACTCTCTTCGCCATGGGTCTGGGCGATGTAGTTGTTGGTAAACGGAACGGCCCGCAGGCGAATCTTTTGCAGATCTTCAGCGGATGGGGCCTTGGGATTGTTCTCCCAGGGTTGGTTGAGTTGGCTAACGGTTGTCGAATCGCAATAGACCGCCTGCTCGGCAAACACGCGGATCAGGCTGCGGAATAACGCCATGTAAAGGGCGGAGCCCACCCCTTTGTCACAGACATCGGCGATCACCAGACCGATGTTGCCGTCGGAAAGTTTGAACACATCGTAAAAGTCCCCTGAGACTTTGCCGGCCGGAAAGAAAGCGGTCGCAATGTTCCAGTCCGGTAAGTTGGGAATAAAGCTGGGCAAAAAATCTCGTTGGATTTTTTGACCTTTTTCCATCTCAAATTCAAGCATCTTGATGCGCTCCCACTCCCGCAGCCCTTCAATCATATGATTGAAATTTTTAGCCAATTCTCCGATTTCATCATTGGTGGTTACGGGTGCCGTCTTTGACAAATCACCTTTGGCAACAGCACTGGAAACGTTTGAAAGGGTTTCTATGGGGCCGGCGATTTTGCGTGCAAAGTAGTATCCAATAAAGCGCAGGAAAATCAAGGCGATTAAAAAGAAAAAAATCAGATGCTTCATTCGTTTATGCATGAAGCCGGCCATACCCTCGCTGTCCACTCCGATTTTGAGAAAATAGAAATTTGTATCTTTGGAACCGGTAATATTGACAAACATGGAATGCAGGCCATTGGCTGCCATAATCTTGGCTCTAGCCGGTCGAAAGCGATCTCCGAGCCAACTATCCAGTTCGCCGGTATAGGGATCTCCCAGGATTCGATCTGACTGCATTGTGGGACCATCCGGGAAATACAGCCGATGCCAGGATTCGTCATCCACCGCCTTGCTGTATATTGAAATATCTTTAACCGTGTAAAAGGTTGAAGACAGATTGGCCAGAATTTCCAGCAACTGATACAATTCCGGCTCCGATCGATTAATACCATTCCAGATAAAATCCGGTTCTTTGCTGCCTTCCAGTTGTGACAACTGATGATTGACGACTTTGCTGGTTGAACTCATGAATTGTTTTTTGCCGCTGATGGTAAACAGCATCGCCGTAACCAAGAAAATAATCAGTCCAAAGAGCAGGAAATACATCGTGATTCGTCTCGCCACCGAAGGTCGCCAGAAAGAACAAAAGCAGGAAACATGTTCCTTGATTTTCATTGCGGTCACCTAATTAATCCGCCCTGAATATTTTCATTCAGGCTTGTTGATTGTTTTTTGAGATTTTGAAATACTTGTTAGATCTATGCGCCGGCGTCTTAATTATATTATGCTGCGCATATTTTTTTCTTTATATTTGTTTATTCCTAATCAGCATATCGTTTAATAAGAACAAAAGCCGGAACTAAGAGGCTGAAAACTCTACCTGTTTTTTGATCTTTCAAAAACCAGTCAGTCTTCACATGCCTTGGTAAGTCATCATATTTAGAATTAGCAGGATTGATAACGGAAACCTGATTAATAATTTGCGCTTTTATCGGAAAATGTCAAACAATAGTTTGTATCAGTTTGTAACAGTCCGGACACCGGCAAAAAAGAAACTCTGGGTGGCATTGGATGGGAGCATAATTCCGCTGGTTGAAGAGTTATTCTCCGGTGTTCCAACCGTGAGAATTAAATCTCAGTGGCTTTAGGTTGCGGCTGTTAACTTACAATTGGGGCAGTTAGTATTACTGCAGGCCCGGCAGACAAAAAATAAAATTTCTGCCAGGCCGTTGAGATACTTAGCAAGTAGGCCAACGCAATCATTACGGATGCCAGGATCAATAGCAAACTGAACACACCATGAAATTTAGCAATCATATTTTTTCATCCCCCAAAAACAGTCCTTTGCGCAATTAACGGTTCCTGCTATAGTCATCTGGAATTCGATTACATCTAAATCTTAGCGAAAGTCAATGCTATGATTCAAGAGGGTGAAATTAGGAGTACGTGCGGCATGTGTTTTGCGGCCTGTGGCATGTTGATTCAGGTCGGAGACGGCAAGGTTGTCAAGGTAAAAGGTGACCCGCAAAGTCCGATAAACCACGGTGTGCTGTGCCCGAAAGGGCGGGCCGCCCCGCAACTTCTTTACCACCCGGACCGTTTAAAGCACCCGCTCAAGCGGATCGGGAAAAAAGGCGCGGGGCAGTGGGCAAAAATATCCTGGGATGACGCTTTGGGCACCATCGCCGATGAGTTTATCAAAACCCGGGATAGCGTTGGGCCTGAAAGCGTGGGATTTATCCAGGGCTCTGCCAAAGGCTTGATCGATAGTTATAACGAGCGGCTGGCCAATGCCTTTGGATCTCCCAATTTTGCCACGACGGGGCATGTCTGCTTTCTGCCGCGTCTATTTGCCTCGCAAATGACCTGCGGCTCTTACACGGTCGCCGATTACGAGCATCCTCCCGCCTGCGTATTTGTCTGGGGCGCGAACCTTGCTGAAACCCGTATCGGCGAGCATCACCGAACCGTCCGTCAACTTGATAAAGGCACACAACTGATCGTCGCTGATCCGGTACAAACCGTGTTGGCGAAAAAAGCCCGTATCTGGCTCCAATTAAGGCCGGGTACCGACCTGGCCCTGGCCCTGGGTATCCTGCACGTGATTATCAACGAAAAAGGGTATGATCAGAATTTTGTAAAACAATTCACGATGGGTTTTGAGCAACTCAAAGATCACATCCGGCCCTATACCCCGGAGAAGGTTGCAGATATCACCTGGGTACCGGTCGACAAAATTAAAGCGGCTGCCAGATTTTATGCCGGGGCCAAACCGGCCTGCCTCCAGTGGGGCAATGCCGTGGATCATGGGGTCAACAGTTTCCAGACCGCCCGGGCGCTTGCGATACTTAAAGCGATTGTCGGCAGCCTGGATATTCCGGGAGGCGATGTCCTGCCGTCCTACCCGCTGGCCGGTCCGGGGGCTCCGGATATCGCCCTGCGGAACAGGGTTACCCCGCAGGTGTGGCAAAGACGGGTGGACGGCGGTCAAAATCGGTTGCCCCAGTTTTATCGAATACTCCCAAGAGACCTTGTTGACGCGATATTAACTGAAAAACCCTATCCCATTCAAAGTGCCTATATTCATGCGTCCAATCCGCTTGTCACATATACGAACACACGCCGGGCCTATCAGGCTTTCAAGAAGCTGAATTTTATAGCGGTTTCCGACCTTTTTATGACCCCTACGGCCGCCCTGGCGGACATTGTGTTGCCGGCGGCCACTTTTTTTGAATATGACAGCATTGTTGCCCCGCCTTACTATCCCTTCGCTCAGGTTCAACAAAAGGTAGTTCAAATTGACGAATGCAGATCGGATTTTGAAATCACCGCACAACTGGCTTTGCGTTTAGGGCTGCAGGAACTGTTTTGGAAAGACAGCCGTGAATTGTTAGATGAAGTTTTAAAGCCGACCGGAATGACCTATGCGCAATTCAAGGAAAAAGCAGTGATATCCGGTGCCACTCGATACCGCAAATACGAAAAAAACGGATTTGCGACACCCTCCGGCAAAGTGGAAATTTATTCTAACCAGCTTGAATCCTGGGGATTTGATCCACTGCCCGTCTATCGTGAACCTCCGGAAACGCCCGAAAGTGACCCTGAGCTGGCTGCAAAATACCCCCTGGTTTTGACAACCAAGAAATCTATCTATTACCTGCACTCCTGCGGCAGGCAGATTGATAGCCTGCGACAGGGGCATCCGGAACCTGCAGTCCTGATCCACCCCGCCACCGCTGCCCGGAGCGCTATCGGACACGGTGACTGGGTTTACCTTGAAACCGCAAGAGGCAGGATCAAACAAAAAGCGATCCTTTCAGAAAAGGTCGATCCACGGGTGGTTTGCGCTGATTTCGGCTGGTGGTTTCCCGAAAAAGGAATCCGCGATATATTCGGCTGGTCGGATTCCAATATAAACATGCTGACCGACGATCAAAAACAAAACGGTGCGGAGACCGGTTCTGAAAATTTAAGAGGGATGCTTTGTAGAGTATATTTAGTTAATTGAGGGGTCGGGGAGTTTTTCAAAGCCGCCCCGCTAACCTGGATAATCACCACCGGAATCGCATGAACTCGACCATTTGATAGTTGACTGGTTGATATGCCGAGGCAAAAAGAAATTTTCGTCTGGGTGTGTTTGCCGGGTCGAAGCTAAAAGCGCAGCCTGTTCTGTGGCTAATATATATATTGATTAATCGGAATCAGCGAGACTCAGACCAGACGATTTCGCCGCCTACAACCGTCATGGTAAACGGTATGTGCGGGATGTCTTCCGGTGAAACGTGCCTGGGATCGTCACCCATGACGGTAAAATCCGCCCGCTTGCCCAATTCGATGGTGCCATTGTTGTTCTCATCAAAGGAGAGATAAGCCGACCCGCGGGTATAAATGCGCAGGGCATCATCCGGGGTCAGGGCTTCTTGCGGGCCGAGGTTTATGCCGGATGGTGTTTGTCTCAATATCGCATCACGCAGTCCCAGGCGGGGGTCAAGGGTTGCAACCGGGCAGTCCGAGCTGCCGCCGATATTGATACCGGCATTAAGCATGCTTTTAAAGGGATAGAGCTGATGGGCCAATTCAGGTCCAAAGGCCTCGACAAAGCCGTCTCCCAGTTCACTAAAAAAAACCGGTTGAACCGCTAGGGGGATATTCATACCCGCGGCCCGTTTTAACAGATCCGGATACAGGCAGCCGCCGTGTTCGATACGATGGCGCAGTGGATTACCGGACCGGGGACCCAAAACAGCTTCAAAAGCATCCAGCGTATCACTGATGCCCGCATCTCCCTGGGCGTGGATCGCGATTTGATAACCGAGAGCGGTGTAAGTTTTGACCTTTTCGATCAATTCTTCCCGGTTTTGAATTTTTAGCCCCTTATCGTATGGCGCTGTCAGATAAGGTTTGGCGACGGCAGCCGTGCGATTGGACATCCCCCCATCGGCAAATATCTTGATCGGACCGATGCGCAGCTGCGGGCAGCCGAATCCGGTCTTGATCCGTGAACCGATGAGAGATTCGGCCATTATGTCGTGATTCATGGTATAAATTCGTATTTTAAGCTTACCGGCAGCCAGGGTGTCCTGGTAAATTTCCAGGGTCTGGGGCGATACCATGGCATCGGCGGCAAACACAAAACCCTTGCCGGCAAAAGATTCCGTGGCCCCACTACAAAGTGCGATGCGTTGCTGCCGGGTCATGGCTGCCAAATCATCAAAAAATAGCGCGTTAAATACATTCGTCATGGCGTTGTCGTGGAGTACGCCGGTGGGTTCGCTGTCGGCCGGATTTTTTTCAATGATACCGCCTTGAGGGGTGACGGTCTCACGGTTTATACCTACCATCTTTAAAGCGAGGCTGTTTAAAACACAGGCATGAAACGATGTGTGATACAGGATTACCGGATGCCGCGGGCTGACATGATCCAGATCTGCACGGGTCGGGTGCCGGTTTTCGGCCAGAAAATACTCGGCATAGCGTGAGCCTTTGATCCAGGTGCCGGGAGGTTGTCTGTCAGTTTCGGATTGGACCCGGGTTAGGATATCGTCCATCTTGGCGGCTTTAGATGCCGACAGATCGATTCCGTCGATCAGATAGCCGTAAATCATCAAATGATTGTGGGCTTCCATGAATCCGGGAAACATCACCGAACCTTTCAGATCGATCATTTCGGTTTTGGAGCCCTTCAAGCGGCGAACTTCTTCGTCTGAGCCCAAAGCGGTGATAATGCCGTTGGCAGTGCTTACTGCGGTGCACGCTGTTGCCGAATCGTCCAGGGTATTGATCCTGCCATTGTAAAAGATGGAGTCCATTTTCATAATAGGGAAAATCAGTCTTTTTCAGTTTTTTTTGTTTTCGGGCGTGATGACGACATCAATGCGCCGGTTTACGGCGCGACCGCTTTCGGTGGCATTGGATGCCAGCGGACGCATGGAACCGTAGCCGACGGCAATAATCTTCTCGTAGGGCAGGGTTCGGTTCGCTACAAAATACTGTCGCACGGCATCCGCTCTTTTTTGCGATAGATGTTCGTTTAAATCTTCCGATCCGGTGCTGTCCGTATGCCCTCCGATGATAACATCCGGTTCACCGAAAGTTCGGATGGCGCGCTGGACTTTGCTCAGCAGCCCATAGTTTTCCGGCATGATCACGCTTTGTCCCACCGGAAACTGCATGGCTTTTAACCGGATGATGACCTGATTCTGCTTTTTGTAAACTTCGGCATCCTGCGGTTTAAAATAGTCCTGGATACTGCTGAGTTTTTGATTGAACTTTTTTTCGGCCAGCAACCGCTCTTTTTCCTGCCGTTCTTTGAGGGATTGGCCTTCCAGGCTGGCAATTTGCTGTTGAAGTTTTTCGATTTCGTCCTGCTGTTTTTTTGTGTTTGCAACGACAAAGTTATGATCGGCTTTTTGGGCCGAAACCGTGGCGAGAATGTTCTCGAGCTGCTTGTGAAAGGGTTGATTACGCATGTCCTGGGCACCCAGTTTATCGGATGTCTGGTACAGAATTCCTTCGGCCCACAGGGTGATCTGTTCGGGTTCCAGGGTTTCGACCATTTCGCTTTGTTGCGCAACAATATGTAATCGTTGGGCCATGAAAAGCGCCTCGGCGGCCATTTTATGCATTTTTTCTTTTTGATAAGGATTTTGGGTAATAAATGCATCGGCCTCCGCCAGTTTTTTCTCTGCCAAAGCAAACGATAGAGGGGCGATCTTGTGCATGTCCTGTTTTTTGGCAGACTTAATGAGCCGGCGGACTTCGCCGATGGTTCGGATTTTTATGGCGCTTAATTCGAGGACGCGAAATCGTTCCACCACTCTGGCTTGACTTCGCTGGGCGTAATTCAGGTTATTATCTTCAATTGCCTGGGTCAGTCCGATAAATCTATCTTCAGCATCGGCATAATCCTCGCCCAGGCTGGTGGCCCCTGCATTGCGCGCCATGTTGCGTGCTTTGATTGCATTGGGCAACGTGGTTTGCGATACCTTGGCAATTTCCCCTGCCCGTCGAAGCTGGGCTCGTCCGATTGCAATATTATCAAGAATTTCAGATAGCAGATCTCCTTTTTCCAGGCCTTTTTTAGCCGCCTTAAGAGAGGACTCAGCCCGATCAAACCAGGTGGGTGCGAGCACGTTGATTTGATCTTTACGTGCCAGAGCGATGTCATTATCTAATTTGTTGATGAGTTCCTGGGGATTTTCCGATTTAGAAATAGGCTCTACTTCGAGTTGATGTCCGGCACAGGCCAGCAAAGGCAATATAACGGCCGGCAGTACGATCCAGTTAAGTTTGATTTTATTCCTTAAGGCGGTTTTCATCATTTTGTGATCCTCCCTAGGTCGGCGTAGAATCTGTCTATAATATTTTTTGTTTTTAATTTTAGCAAGGATAAAGAATAATTAATCCGCCCGGGTAGACATCAAAACATTTTCATCAGATTTTAATGAACAATTTTGTTTCTCCACACAGGTATCGTTATTTATCAGGGCCTAGTAATTAGATGAGAACGGTTGTCCTTTGACCTTAAGAACCTAAGCATGATATGATAAATTCTTTCGCAATTTTGCTTTTTTGCCAGTGTTTAGGGGATTAGGTTTTTTGGGTGCAGAGGCATATTCTATGGGTTCAGGGGTTGGGAGGTTCACGGTTCAATGGTTCCTTTCCTAAAATTTGGATTCTTAATTCATGAAATCTGGACTTCTGTGTAAACACTATGTCACAGCAAGGGGCAAGGGCACTAAAATTCGACATTGGAAGGATAATGAGATGCGTTAACCCAGAACCCTGAACGTTGAACCTATAAATAAATGCTCCATGAAAACCGATCATAAAAAAAGCCTGTCCTATTCTAAAGGCAATTCCAAATACCGCTGTTTGGCCTGTGGCACCACTGAAAACATGGGACGGCGCAAATATTGTTCTATCGACTGCCGGCGGAAGCTGCGCTACAATCTGAATCTCAGGACCGGGCTGCTGAGAGCCTTGAACACAAGGTATGCGACCTTCTATTTTACCGATTCCATAATTATTTTGGATGTTTTACCCTATGGTTCCGGTGAGATGTTCAGTTATCTATATCCACGAACCCATGGCCGCAAGCCCTTTGAAGATTATTGCATGATGTCCAATATTCTAGGCAATGCCTGGTGGGCGGAGCGAAATCGTACCAATAAACGTTACGTTGCCACCCGGCACCTGCTGGAAAAAGCAGAGGTCAAAGATGCCGATTCGGCTCCCATTCGACCGCTTGAGGTCAAGGAGCCGGCCCGGCTGGCCAACTCCCTGACGTTTCTGAAGCTTAAAAAATCGGAGCTGAATTCACCGGGTTTGCAAAAAAAGATCAAGTCTGCTTACCGCAAACAGGCGATGCAGCATCATCCGGACCTGGGGGGAGATGCGACGGCCTTTCGAAGGCTTCACGAGGCTTACGAGCAGATGATCAGGTGGTCGGAAAACCCTGTTTATGTCCGGCGGCGCGGTTTTCCGGATAAATGGTTTTATGACGGCGGGACGAACCGGTGGGTGCAGCCGGCGCCCAGATGGGTCAAATTCTAGAATTATCATTCATTCTTTTTGCGCCTGCCGAATTTTTCGACGGCTTTGAAGAATTCAGGGGTTATGCAGAGGATGCTCTGGTTGCGATTTTCCAGTTCAATGGCACTTTCCAGTGACGGTGCGTGCCGATTTTGATTTAATGCTTCCTTGGTAAATTGCAACCCCAATGGTGTTTTATCCAGCATGTCGCTTGAGCCAGGTTTCCAGGTTACTGCGGTGAATTAAATCCAAAATCTCCAGCCGGACTTCCGGCTCCCAACCGATCAGAAGGCGATGCTGCCGCCCGATTTTAATACGAAATATTCGTGACTGGGTTTCAATCGGCCTGGTTCGGCGCCAGATAGGTTTATCGTGGGCGGCAAAGTCAGCGGCGGCGCGCAGGGCTTTGGCCACCACGAAAACAGGCAGCGATTCACAGCTGCGACGAAACGCCGGGGTGAATTCCGGTATCAGTATTTTTTTGGGTGCCGTCTCAGGCACAAGGCCGCCGCTCTGCACATCAGCGGCCGCCGCCGGCGCTTTTGGGGCTTCCCGATGCCGCAGTTGTTTTTGTGCGTCCTGCAGCTTGCGGCGCAATTGGCGGCGATCATGCTGCTGGATGTTGATTTCAGCCTTTAAATTATCGATTTGCCGGTGCAAATCGGCCGCCGTTTTGCGCTCTTCAGGTGAAAGCGGCACCGCAGTTCGTACCGTATTTTGTAACACAGCGGTTGCCTTTTCAGATCCTTCGAGTTTTTTACCCAGTCTGTTTAACTGGAGCTCCTTTTCTTTTAAATCACTTTGTTTTTCAGCGGCCGAACGGTTGGCTTGGATGACTTTTCCCTTGAGTTCCCGAATTTGGCGATCTTTTTCTTCATCTTGATAGTTAGAGTCATTTTTTTTCAGCGTCCATTCAAAAAAGTCTTCAAGCGGGTCTTCCCAGGGATCGTGACCCAGTTCAGCCCGGCAGCTGCGTATCGAGTCAACCAGCACCTCATTGTCGAAATGGGCGTCCTGGCGGCCCATGACAGCGGCACGAGCAAATACAATGCTCAATGCCGGTAAGATATTTTCGAATTTATAGCTCAAGTCCAGCAGTCCATAATCCCATGTGATCAGGTCCTCATCTTCTTCCTCCTTTAGTGCCTGTCGGCTGCGCGCTTCCAGGGGCGCATAATGTTCCCGGTTTTGAACGAGATCAAATTGAAACCCGAGGGTCTCGGCATCCTCCAGCTTTTCCGCTGGGATTATATCCAGCGCTTTGCGCGCCACATCGATATCGCCGGCATCCAGGGCTGATTCAAGCAGATCTTGCATGTGGTCAAGGGCAAAATCCTGCCGATTCGGTCGATCTTTCAGCTCTAAAAGCAGATCATAGGCAAACTGCCGTAGGCCGAAGTGAACCGCGCGAACATATGCCTGATAGAGCTGCTCTTCGTTCAGTTGGACCGGTTCCAGTTTTTTCAGCTCATAGGCCCTCATCTTTTTTATCATTTCGGCATCGCTCACCAGGTTGGGCATCGAGCGAAGCTGCGTCATGGTAATCCCTTCGTAGGGGGAGGCATCGCGCAACAGCTGCTGGTCTTTTTCATAGCAGCATTTTTTATATTTTTTGCCGCTGCCGCATGGGCAGGGTGCGTTGCGGCCGATTTTGGGAACCGGTCGCCTCACGGTGTAATCACCGCCGATAACCACCGGTGGTTTTTCTTCCGGCAGGGATTCGAGCACTTCCTGTTTCGTTACCCAGAGATAATGGGGAGGGTTTTCGGTTTCGTCATCCAACAGTAAAAGAGATTGGTCAATGAGGAAATTGGCTGCGAATGCCCGGATCTTTTGGGACAGCTTCAGCAAGATCCGTTTAACCACTTTTCGGTGGCTGCTGTTCCGCACGGCAAGCTCGGCAACTATCGCAGCGCCAAAAGCCTGCCGCTCCCAGGAAATATCCTCAGCCTGAGCAGCCGCCAGCAATGGTTCAATGGCATCCGATCCCTGCACCCGATATGGAAAAGCCAAATCGATCACCGGCTCGGTTACTTTCAGTGCCTCGGCCAGCACATGCGGATTCAGCAGCACGCTGTTTGCCCCGCATACGCACATCAGGATTCCCAGGGCCTTATCTTCTCCCGCCTCAATCAGAAATTGAATCAGCTTTTCATATTCGGCTACGGGAACATCTTCAAAAAGGGTTGCCGTTTTTGCGACTTCCGGACGGCAGCGCTGGGTCCGGCGCAGCATTTTGAGTAAGTTTTCAAATTTTGATAGTGAAGGTTGCATGAGGTTTTCTCACCTTCTTTGGGATAGTGGTCAAAAACGCATGACTCCAGTGTTTGAATCAAGGTTTTTTTGATCCAAGGGTTGGTTATCCCATGAATCGTTTTATTTTTCAACTAGATGGAACACGTGAATGTACCCAATATTCTCTGCGAGGCATAGGCTCTACCCTCCGGGGCATAGTCCCCTATGGGACGGAGTCGAGCCGGAGGCCATCGTTCCATTATTCCAGTTCGATCTATCCCCTTGACAGAATCGCATTGTACATCTAAATAGATGGGCAAATTGAGATTCGGCCCTGTGAAAAAGGACCGGTTTTAGAGGTAAACTGTGGATCTTATGCCGAAACGAATAAAAACCAGAACTACGGCCAGGCGCCGGCCATTAAAAAAAGCGGTTGCCGCACCGACGGTAACCTGGGCGGCGGATTTTAATCGGCTGGAATTTCACCGCACCGCCGTTGCCCTGATGCCGGATCCGGCCGATAGGCGGCCTGGAATTGCTTTCGAGGTTGATGGGGGCCCCAAAAAAGTGGCTCAGCAGTTTTGCAGCTGCAGAACGTCCGGCGCTGTGACCTGTTCCCACCAAAAAGAGCTTTCACGGGTGCTGGCTGCCCGGCCAGGTGCGGCTGCCGGCCGCTCATTTTATGACAATTTCCAGACCGGTCTCTGGCACCGCCTGGCGACAGTGCTGGCCGAGGAGGAACGTGAAACCCCGGCGACTATCCGTCTGGCCGTCATAAAATCAGGTCGCCGAAACAATGTCAAGGTCATGGGCAGCCGCAATCGAACATTTCTGACCTACCTTTCAGCGGAACTTGACCGCGTGCGGTTCCTGGAACGCTGCACCCAGCCGCCGGAGGATGCCGCCGTGCCCACCCGGGGCGAAGTTGTCCGCCAGCTTGCCCTGCTGACCCTGACCGAAAATGAAAGGGTGCTGATGGACCGCGGGCTTAAAACCCGGCGCCAGGTGCTGGAGGAAACTTTCTGGTACAAATTTGCCTATCACTGCTTTCGTGAGTTCGGTTCAAACGGCTGCACCCTGCACCCGGCGGTTGATGAAGCCAGCGGTGCTTTTATAGTTACCGGAATTTCAGCCCAGAATGAAGACGTGTTTAAAATGGAGATTCCGCGTACTCGGGTTAAGCGTCTGTTGCAGGAATGCACCGGGATGCTTTCCAACCAGCATGGGCTGGCCATCAATCCCATTCCATTGGATGCGATTTTTGATGTCAAGCTCACATCAAAATTGAACATTGAAATTAGCCCACTCTTGCGATTGGTCTCCAAAAAGGGTGAAGCCAAATTTTTCCAACGCGAAGATCTCAAACGTTTTCAATATGGGGACCTCTATTATATCAAGGAGCTGAATCTTCTGGCGGAAGACCGCTACCCGGAGCCGCCGCCGAAATCGTTTGCCGAACCGGTTAAAACCGTGATTGAAAAAAGCCAGGTGCCGAGCTTCCTGGACAAGCGCGCCGCTGAACTGAAAAGCACCACTTTCCGGGTTGATAAAAGCATTCGACGGCTTAAAATTCTGAAGAAATTTGACCGGCTTGAAATTACACCGCAGGTCCTGGAGCGCGACTGGTTGTGGCTGTCAATCAACTATGGCGTGGGCAACCAGTCGATCGCGCTTGCTGAAATTTTGAAGGCGCGCCGGGCCAAGCAGCGCTACCTGGCCACGGATGAGGGTTGGGTGGATTGCAACAGCCCGCAGTTCGATATGCTGGATCTGTTGCCACAAGACCAGACCGACCGGGAACCGGCCGAAGACGGTCAAACCATCCGGCTGCGCCGGGTCGACGTCTTACGTTTAAATGCGGCCCAAGGACATCATTTGCAAATTGACGGTGACCGCCGGCGTGCGGCCGAGTTAAAAAATTTTCTTGACCTCAACTCCGTTGCCCCCCTGCCGGATATAAAAGACCGGATTACGCCCTTGCGTAGCTACCAGGTACGGGGGACCGAGTGGCTTTGGTTTTTGTTTGAAAACGGTTTCGGCGGCTTGCTCTGCGATGATATGGGGCTGGGCAAGACCCACCAGGTCATGGCGCTGATGACGGCCCTGCAATTGCAAAGTGAGAAAACCGCTCCTTTCCTGGTGGTTTGTCCCACTACGGTGATCAGCCATTGGCAGAAAAAAATTACCGAACACACGCCGACTTTGAAGCCCGGAGTTTACCATGGTGGAGAGCGAGATTTAGACCGCCTGCTCAAGGAATGCAACATCGTGCTGACTTCCTATGGTATCCTATTGCGCGACATCGAAAAAATTGAACAGGTGTCCTTTGCACTGGCTGTGTTTGATGAGATCCAGTACATCAAAAATTCCGCTACCCGGACTTACCGGGCAGCCCAAGCCGTGCGCGCACAGATGAACCTGGGACTCACCGGCACGCCCATCGAAAATACGGTTACCGAACTCAAAGCCTTGATGGATTTGACCACTCCCGGATTCCTGGGATCAGATGCTGAATTTATCGAGCGATACGCAACCCCCATCGAAGCGGAGCAGAACGCCGCCCGAAGCCGGGAACTCAGCCGCCTGGTGTCGCCGTTTACCCTCCGGCGTCTCAAGCAAAGTGTGCTCGCGGAGCTGCCCGCCAAAATAGAGGATTTGCGCACCTGCCGGCTCAGCGACGACCAGGTCAAGCTCTATCGGGATGCGGTCGATAAGCGCGGTCGTGATTTGATGGCGGCTCTCGAAAGCGACGGGCAGCCCGTGCCCTATATGCATATTTTCGCCCTGCTGAACTTGCTCAAGCAAATCTGCGACCATCCGGCCCTGGTCGAAAAGGATACCGATAACTATGGCCGCTATTGTTCCGGCAAGTGGGACCTTTTCTGTGAACTTCTGGTCGAAAGCCTGGACAGCGGCCAGAAGGTGGTGATCTACAGCCAGTATCTGGCCATGATCGATATCATCGCGGCCTTTTTGCAGGAGCTGAAAGTGGACTATGTCAGCCTGACCGGCAAAAGCCGCAACCGGGGGGCGATTATTCAACGTTTCAATGAAGTAGACGACTGCCGGGTATATGTCGGCAGCTTAAGGGCCGGCGGCACCGGCATCGACCTGGTGGCCGCCTCGGTCGTCATCCATTACGACCGCTGGTGGAACGCAGCGAAAGAAGACCAGGCCACCGACCGCGTGCACCGCATCGGCCAGCGGCGCGGGGTGCAGGTGTTCAAGCTGGTGACCGAGGGGACATTGGAGGAAAAAATTGCTGCCATCATCGACAAAAAGCGCAAGCTGCAGGACAGCGTGGTTAAAGAAGATGATCCGGGGCTGCTAAAGAGCTTCACCCGCGAAGAGCTGATTGAGCTGATGGACATGCCGGTTTGACAAATGGCCATGCTGCCGAAACAAGGGAATCGTCATTTGCCTCCCCGTTTTTTCTTTTTTCTGCGATGCTTGCCTTTTTTGCCATTCTTTCCTTTCTTAGGATTCGATGACTTGTTCGTTTGCTTAGCTTGTATATTCTCAGAACCGGTTGACGGCTTTAAATCCGATCTTTCACCGGGTGCCTCAAGCTGAAGAGGCCGTTCAACAACCGCCGCATCCGAGCTGTCTTCATGAAGGACTTGTTTTACCACCCGGTCGGTGACTTCCTGCAGGTATGCATTCAATTCCGCATCGATCTTTTCAAACTCGGGCCACAGAGTTTCTGTGACAAACTGTTCCGGCACCTGAACCATAACAGTGGTGTAGCGTTGGCGGTGGTAGCGATAGGGCTTTAAGCCATAGCGGCGCAGCAGCGTGACAAAGACTTTGCGTGACCATATGTCCGGAAAGGTAAAAGTATATTCAACCGGCGGATCTTTGGGGAGCAATTCTTCAAGCCGTTTGAGTATACGCTGCTTTGCGAGCCCGGCGGAAGTGCGTTCACCTTCAGTGGCAGCCCCTGCGAATAAGGCTTCAATCTTGAGCAGTTTTTCAATCAGTGTCGCTTCGTCCATATCAAATCAATCCGAATCGCTATGCTTTATTTTTTTCTTTTTAGATTCCGGGGCAGGCGATCATTTCGGCAATTCTTTGAACTGCTCCCGAAAACTTTTCTTAAGACTTGTCTGGGTAAAAAATGAATTCGTGGCAACATCCAATGAAGGCCTTTTTCTGATTGTATGAAAAGTTCTGGAGAGAATACGGCCCAGGCTGTACCCTTCATGCAGCACTTGAGAATTCCCTTCGAACATTTCTTCAGCACTCATTGTCGGGTGTTTAAAGACGATCGACTCCCCACCGTAGTGGTTCCAGGAAAGCTCGGTAAATATTCGTCCCTGAGCTAGATATTCATCGTAAATTTTACTGCCGGGCATCGGTACCAATGTCAAGATAAACGGGATAATATTCATCTCATCACAGAAATCCAACGTACGCCGGTAAGTATCGGGTGAGTCCTCATCCCAGCCGATAACGAAAAACCCCATAATTTCAATTCCCAGGTCCTGAATAATTCTAACGTTTTCCCTCAGGGTTTGAATTTCGAAGGTTTCCGGCGAAGTGAAATGCAGTTTGCGCCAGGCCCCGGACTGCTTTTGACCGTCACCGGATATGGATTCCAGTCCGGCGGCAATTGAGCACAAACCGCTTTCGGCAGCCAGTTTGACTATTTTGCGGCCGTTTTTATAGTTGACCGCCGATATGCCGCCGGCACCGGTCCAAAATCTTTGGGTCGGCAATCCGGCGAGCTCTTTGTAGAGGTCGAAATAATATTGATTTTCCTCCGGCCGGTCCACAATCTGGGGATGACCAAAGACGCTGTCGTCCACGTTAAAAAAGTATTTGCGCAGCGTATCGATTTCGGCCACCACTTCGTCAATGGGCCGGTGGCGAATTTTGGGACCAAAAATCGGCGTTACCGGACAAAAACGGCAGTGGTTCGGGCAACCGCGAGTTGTGAATATGGAATCCATTCGATACCGTTTTTGCGGCAAAAGGTTGCGTTTCATCATTGGGAGCCCGGAAAGGTCGGGCCGCTGGTGCTGATGGAAAACGTTTCCATTCAGCACTTCCGTTTTGTACGGTCCGCAGACATAGTAATCCTTTAACCGGTCAGCCTGAAAATCCTCCAGGATCACCGGCCAGAGGAGTTCCCCTTCACCGATGGCAACTGCGGCGGCATGCTCTTTGGCTTCGTTTGGGTAAGCGAAAATGTGAGGTCCGCCTAAAACGACAGTCTTGCCGCGGGCGGTAAATTTGTCGGCGATTTCATAGGCCGTGACAGCAAGGGGTGTACGGACCGTGATTGCCACCAAATCACAACCGGCATCATAGTCTATCTCGTCACCGTAAAACATGTCGATCAGTGAAATTTCATGCTCTTGCGGAGTCAATGCTGCCAGCAATGTCGGGGCCAGCGGCATCACCGGCATCGTTGGTTTACCTATCTCAAAATCTCGCGCAGGAAAAATAATGGTAATTTTCATATTGCCTCACATTTGAAAAGTGAAAAGGATCAATGGTGTGGCGTTCAGGTTTTCAAACTCGTGACTGAAGGCACTTTAAAGAAAAAGATAACGGACATTATCGCCAAAAAACGCAAACTGCTGAAAAGCGTGGTAAAAGAAGATGATCCGGGGCAGCTTAAAACCTTTACCAAACAGGACCTAATCGAGTTGCTGGCCATGCCTGCGGCTGAGTATTAACCCGGCAATTTAATTTGTCATTCCGGCCGCAGCGAAGCGGAGAGCCGGAATCCAGAAAAAGCCTTTTTGTTCATGGCCGGCCGGCTCAAGTCTATTTATTTTATTCTTAAAATCCTTTACATCCCGTTGTTAAAGCATGTTTCTTTGATTTTGGATATTTTTTACAATGTGCCGGCTTCGTGTTATGAATTCGGCATTTGTACTTATCTTTTTTCGGAAGCTTTCGTAACCACGGACATCTGGTAACTTCCTCTCCAGTCCTCGGGCTAATCCAAAGATCTGCAAGTGTTCGATCATCTTCCAATAGGAAGCTGACCCAGTCCAGAATATCCCATCTTCCTTCTTTTTCCCAGCGAATCAAATCCTCTCGATCGGCCGTAGTGCAAATTGCATCATTAAGATTCAGGCAGCAATTACCACATTGCACACATTTAAATTTCTCCATTTCAGTTTCTACCCAGATACCGTCTTCACCGCGCTCATTTGTACCGGAATACGAATTTACCCACATCACCCGGCTATATATTTTAGCGATATCTGTCGTACCCAGCTTTGCTTTCAGAAATGCCCCGGCAAGCAGTTCTCTGAATCGGTGCCAATTATAAAAGACCTTCTTTTGATTTCTATCGGTTTGGTACCAGATACTAATTTGCTCAGTGAAATCAGATGACTCTTTATGTCTACCGGGCCAGGTCTTTCCGCCTGTTAGAAAAACATATACATCTGCAAATAATTTTACCTGGTCGGGCTCACTTGAAGAAAGATCTTTCACTATTTCAGTCACAGCTTCTTCCGGATTTAGGAATTTTTTATGCCTTCCCGTCACTTTTTCTCTCCATGCGTAAATCAATCAGGATATGATGTTTGTTTTTTCCATCGTTTCATTGTCCTTGTTTTAAATGATTCAGGTTTTTTCAGTGGACGTCTTTCCACAATTTCCTCGAAATAACCGATAAAACTGTATTTACGGGAATGATCCCTTCTTACTCTTTCAACAAGGTCGACCCACAACTGATCCCGACCGGCTTTTTCATATAGTTTGCAGACTTTCCGGAAATGTTCCAAAGCGTAATGGTAATATTTGCTTTTTCCCTTATTAACGATGCGCATTCCCAAGGCGCTGTAAATTTTTGCCGCTGTTATACCGTGCTTTTTTGCGAGGCCTTTGGCTGCTTTTTCGGTAACAAAATGGCTGAGCCCTTCAAGCTGTTCAGTATCAATAGAAGAAATGTGCTCAGAAAGCTTGTCCCATTCTTTGGATTTTACACAAATATCGATAAAACCGGACAGTGATGCATCTTTGGCTTTCCCAATGGCTTTCTGATGCCAATGCTTGACATCTTTCTTATCAGCGAATTTCATTAGCTTCTCATAGGAAAAATTCGAGGGATGCTTTTTGAATTCAGCCCAGGCAAGATCAAGTGCATCTTCCCGACGTCCAAGCTTGTTTAATAGATCCTGTTTTAGCCCTGTTAATCCGAAACTGGATTGATTACCCCAGTTGCCTTTTTTCTCCAGTTTCTGGCCTTTTTCAACCCAACTCAGCGCATCTTGGTATTTGCGTTTCATCTTGAAGACGTTGGCTATATTTTCACAGTCCGTGGGCGATGTTCCCGTCTTTTCACAGAGAGCCAAAAAAGCGTCGGTGTTTTTTGATTCAACGTAAATAACTTTCAATATGGATACATTTTTTCGAACTTCCCAGGGGTAATCAAATACCCGCTGGCCTTTTTTGGGTGTAACTTTAGAGAAGGCTTTCTCAAATCGGGACATGATTGCACCCTCAAACAACCGCACCGATTTTTTATTTAGGACCTTAACCACGTTTTTTTCAATTTCATAGCAAAATCCATAATCATCATTGTCCATCCATCTGAGTATATTCCGAACGGTTTCCTTGGGGTCATATTTTGCCTTTTGCCTGGCGTTGATCCAGGCGCAAAACAGGTCCTCAAAGAACATGCCCAAATTGCCGCCGGAATCGTCAATTTCGTCAGCTTTTTCGTAACATCCTGAAAGAAATATTTCGTACAATCCGACGGCTCGTTCAGCCTGTCCATCTTTCACCAGGTCATCGATTTTTTGTTTCACCTCTTCCAGGCTTCGGACAAAATCCCATGAATGGTTGTAGGATATGAACTCGCCGAGGTCTAATGCGTGCTCTAATACCGATATCAATGGATCTGCTTTTTTTCTTTTACTCAATTTTCACCTCTGATCTTCATGAAAGTACACTTGATTGTTTCTTATATCCAGGCAAGGGCCGAGTATGTCCCTAACGAACATTCCCGTGGAGTTATCGGCACTCACGATTTTGACAATATCTGCTTTCACCTGATCGGCCTTTTTTATTTCGGAAACCGCCTCCTTGATGCGCTTGCATGCCAGTCTTGACGCTTTCCAACTGTAAGCGTTTGTCCGAAACCGGGATGTAAAGATCCATTTATGTGATTTCGTTTTTCTCATTTCGCATTAGGTCCGAAATATTTCCCAAACGTCGTTAAATTTTTTATCCACAGATTACGCCGATTACACAGATTACAATGAATGTGCGGTGGAGATTGCTAAATCTGCCGGGTTTAATTCCCCGCAGTTTGCCGTGGGGAAGTTCATTACTGTTTTTCAAGTTCCGCAACCTTTATCAGTTTAGCACCCATGTTAAACAATGACTGGTTGGATTCATCGCCGCAAGTAAAAACTCGTTTTCCAGCTCTTATAATGCCTTTACAAAGATTTTCACTTCGACTTCCAGGTGCAGCGTAGGGAATGAAAGCAGCTCTTGCAAGCAAAGCAACTATCCGGTTGTGTTGTTCAGAAAGCGATGCGGTGACGCGTTTATGCTTTTTCTCGAAAGGTGACAGTACAAGCAGCCTGCCGCTATCAATGGCCTCTTTCCAGGCATTGGGGATACGCATATTTTCGATGCTGCGGGCCGGGCAAACCACAATCGGTTGAGACCCACGGAGGAGAAGGTCGAAAACGTCCTTTTCGATTGGTGAGTGGAAGCCGCTGGTCAAAGTGATTCCTGCATCCCGCAGGGCTCGGGCAAGATCATAGGTTTTGAGTATAATGTCACCGGGGCATTTGACTGAACAGAAGAAACCAAGCAATTTCTTATTCAGGATTTCGAGATTGCCAATGGTCCAGATTTGTGGATAGCGTGCTGAATTATCTGTTATTTTGAGAGGTTGAGGATAATCAGGGCTGCCAGTTTCAATTATATTTAGCGCATAAGGCATAGCTTTAAAATCTATTGTTTTCTACATCCCGATTTGGTTAGAGATAGCAGATAGATGCGTTTATTCGGTTTATCCCTAAGTTTATCCCTAATTAATTAGGGATAAAATTAGGGATAAACTTTACGCCATAGTATATCGACGTCTTTTTCCTTTCCCCTGCCGCTTCAATGTACCGGAATCGGATAATTTGCTGAGCAAATACCAAGCTTGTTTTTCATTAATACCAAGCATTTTTCGACATTCGCTATTGTTGATCGTGCCATGTTTTTTTACGTAGGCAAGAATTTTTTCTTCGCCGGAACGAAAAGCTGGCTTTTCGACACTTTTATCATGAATTTTAAGGGTATATTTAGTCCATCGACCAATTCCCGTCTGTTCAATGAGCCCTGCCTGAACCATGCCTCGAAGATCCTGACCGGCGGTCATCACGTCGACTCGGTTCAAGCGGCGATAGTCCTGATTGTCGATATAAGAATGCTGTCGAAGGTATACCAGTGCCAACCGCTGATGATCGTTGAGCGGAAGGTGGGAAAATTGATTCAACCAGGATATGGCTTCTGTTGTCATCAGGGTATGATTATGGAATGTCACCTTGAACGATGACCGGCGGTCATCAAACCCGGGAGGCTCCAGATTGGCCTCTCGCATGGCATGGAGCATGGCACTGATGCCGCTGCCCCGGTTTTCAACCACCTGCATATCCTCCATCATGCGCATCAGCCTGGCATTTCGGGTAGAATGCTCATCTTCCAGGTTGTCAACGGTAACGTTTCCAAATAATCCGCCCGGGCTCTGAACTTCGAGACGGTCGGCAAACATACGGATCTGGATATAGCTGCCGCGCACATATGGGCTGTAATCGCGATGGGCTACCGCATTGGCAATAGATTCTCTTAATGATTCCCTCGGGTATTCCGTGATGTCCCGGCGGAACATGCCCTCAATCAGGGAGGATTTCCGCATGGCGCTCATGATGTAGGTTTCCGCCTCATCCACCATTTCAGTAACGGGTCCTTCGAAACGGCGGTTGTCGACAAACCGCGCACCTTGGGGCGTCCTTTCATCCTCCGTGGTGCCGAAATATTGCACAAAGGTGATCATAAGCTGTGGGTAGAATTCCTGGGGGTATTTTCCGAAGATCAGCAAACCTGTCAGGGTCGGGCGGATTACACCGCTATCCTGCGCGGCAATTCTCAGCCGAAGCAATATCTTTTCTTTACCGCTTTTTAAAAAGCTTGCACGTGGGCGGATTTGGCGAAGACGCTCCAGATAGGTCTCGATCAGAGAATTATCCAGATCTTCCAGTGAAGCATCGAGGACAATATCTTCATCGTGAGTGGGCTGCTCCCTACTGCTCAAATATCCGAACACCTCATACTCGGACATTCGGCGGTTGGTATTGCCCACGCGTAGATATGCGCCTTTAGGCAGTCCGGCAGTTTTATAAAAGCATGGCTTTTGCGAAGCGGGGATCTCGTCAATTTCCACCGCTACCACAGTTAAACCATCTATATCATCAACGGTAAACTCAGGCCTTAAGGCGGGTTCCATGTTGTCGGAAGCCAGGCTGGTGATTTCTTCTATTAGCCGGTGGGTATCTCCAACACCCGTAATTGAAAAATCTGTGACCTCATTCATACCGAACAAAATGATGCCACCACCGGTGCGGTTGGCAAATGCAGAAAGCACTTCATATAGCCTTTTAGGCGTTCCCCCATGGGCCGTTTTAACTTCGACGGTTTCGGATTCGCTTTTAGAAGATTGGATTTCTGAAATAAGGCTTTGAAGGTCTCTATTTTTCATCTTAAACTTGAATATGAGATTTTATTTACACCAATATATTAATCTATCAGGATATACCCATCCTATATTTGAAATCATAGTTAATAAGAAAGTCCAGTTCTTCTTCATTAAATCCATAATGAGCTGCAAGTGCGATATCGATGTCGTCAATAATAGGTTTTGAATATTTGGGCCAAAACTCATCGTATTCAACTTGTCCTGTTTTTTTTGAACGAGCTATACGACGAACAGCATTTTTCTTCATATCTTTCATAAGATTATCCCCTATTTTTTGAAGTTTTTTACCCAGCCTACCATCAACAATATTCATTCCAGCAGGAAAGGAATTAACGAAATCCTTTCCACAATGGAAACAGTCTCCATAGGTAATGTAATAGTAGAAAAATGTTGTGCTATTAACAACTGAAAGAATAACTTGGGCATAATAATCATCTTTGACAACATAAGGTTTATAATCCTCAGATTTTTTTATACCATCAACGTCATTTTTGAAATACGGTATAAAATTGAAACACTTAACGTACATTGTCAAAACTCGATGTACATAAATTTTAGGGCCTCTTATATCGAAGCTTTTCTGAAGGGGCTCTTTTTTTAAAATACGTGTGAGGATTTCTGTCGCTGTTCTACTACCAGTTTTGGGAAATAAACCAAGGTGACTTATTTTTGCTGGAACCAGAGCATAAGTTATTTTATAAAAAAGATGTTCCCGTTCCAAAGCGAACCACTTTATATACTGACTTGACATAATGGACGACTCGGATTTTTTTCCTGCCAATAAAATATCCAATCGAAATTTAACACCTTCAAATAATTTAGATGGGTGTGCATCACCAGAAAAATGGCTAATCCAAATTGGACGATCAGTGGAAATAAGCAGTTCTCTTATATCACTCATTCTTTTTGTGCACGATAAACTCATTGGAACGATCATTCCGAAAAAACCGACTTGCTTTAATAAGGAAATAGATTTTTCTATTATGGGACAATAAATGTTTCCGCATGTTGTAGTAGTGAGTCCATTAACTTGATATTGTTTCTTTACGGGTTGTTGCCTGAATCGATATTTTGTAAGCGCATATTATGATGAATGCCTTTTATTTTCTGAATTGGTTTTTACTGCCGCTCAGCCAGTGATCGCAGCGTGCCGGTAAAGCAGAAGCTTCTCCAGAGTGAGGCAGAATCTAGCGATATCGCTCCATTGCAGGTCGAATAGCTGGCTCAGGCCGTAAGGTTTTGTTCTACTTGATTTGTTACCCGCCTCTTTGGCCACCTGCATCGACAATGCAGGCGCAGGCTCTTTGACATCTT
>Ga0209637_1000081_pt1 | contig 43180 bp, 37 predicted proteins | sample OlaalgELextract3_2_FD_187379 | JGI IMG/M metagenome (GOLD analysis project Ga0209637, IMG submission 187379) | Olavius algarvensis symbiont microbial communities from Tuscany, Italy - Type G ELBA extract 3 (SPAdes) (version 2) | ecosystem: Host-associated > Annelida > Digestive system >... | reverse complement strand
CGTGTCCAATCCCATCTCGTTGCAGTCATAACCTATTTTAGCAACAGCGCTGACGTCGTTGATCAGGCACTTGCTTCCGAAAGCACCCAGGGTCTCGTATTCGGGGCCGCCACCGCTTTCGCCGACATAGGGTCCTTCTTTGATTGTTGATTTTCGACCGCAGCTAATGGGGCATTGGGCACAAGCATAGGATTTGACCTCTAAAGTATTGTGGTACGCTTCATGCCCCAGAACGTCATGTGACTCCGGATATGAAGTCCTCTGCCAATTTTTCGTGGGCAGGGTACCGGTACCACTGATGGAGTTGTAAAAGCCCGGCGTGCCATAGGGTGACAAAAGACCCGAGGTAAAAGGTTCGGCCTTTATTTCATCCATGGCCTTGGCTGAAGCCAACTTCAAGGCGTCGGGATCCGCCAAAGATACCGACTGCGTTCCCATGATTCCAATGGCCTTGAGGTTTTTGGAGCCCATCATCGCCCCTCCTCCTCCCCGACCGGCAGAACGATGTTTGTCGGTCATTATGCAAGAAAAACGAACCAGGTTTTCACCGGCAGGACCAATGGAAACCACCTGCGCTCCTTTCCCCATCTTTTCATGAACGTACTCCTCGGTAAGAGAAACCTTTTTGCCCCAAATCTCAGAGGCGTCTTCGATGGTAACCTGGTCGTCATTTATGCTAAGCCAGACCGATTTTGCGGCTTTTCCTTTAACCATTAGAACGTCCCAGCCGGCCTTTTTCAAAGCAGGGGCGAAGTGACCGCCCACGTTGGTAATTCCCAGGGTACCGGTGGCTGGAGAACGGAATACCACCACCAGTCGACCGCAAGCCGGGGCTCTGGTCCCATTTAATGGACCGGTGGCAAAAATGATCGGTGTATCGGGGTCAAAAGGTTCCCTGTCAGGGTCCATATATTCGTAGAACATGCGAACAGCCAAACCTTCGCCCCCTAAAAAATCTTTACACCATTCCTGAGGCAGGTCCAGACTTTCAGTAGAACCTTTCCCCAAGTCAACCAACAGTGCTTTTCCCATATATCCATCCATAAGTCCCCCCAATCATTAAGTGTCAGTTTTTTTAGTTTGTGGCTTGGTTAATTTGTCACCAGGTTCGTGTGATGATCCAGATCGGTTAGGCTGGTCGGGGGAGGGGCGCGCGGCTCAGGGGCAAAGATTTTACTTAAAGATAAAATCATTTTACCTTTTACCTCAACTTTTGTTGATGACATACCCAGGCTTGACGAATTCTTAGCCCACGTCATTTTGAGATTCGTGATTGAGGCCGTGATTGAGGCCTTGAATCAAATATGATGCTTTCGCTGCCATTGTATACGAACAGACCATTATATAGCCATACCAACAAATAACAGGTTTTTATTATAGTATTAAACAGTTACAAGTTGTTGATTGAAAGAGGCAATCTGAGATGTGAGACCCGATTTAATATCCATACATGAAAATACGCTTCAGATCCGTTGGAGAAAGAGATATTAACTCTATTTATTCATATTAATTTTTGCTTCAGCACCTTGTTATAACAAACTGGTATAGCGTAATTAACGAATGCCTAATCCGCCGGAGGCGGACTAAATTGCCTAAAATGTCTAAAGTTAAGGTATTCTGCCTATTTAAAATGATAGGATTCCACAATTTTAGTCCGCCTCCGGCGGATTAGGCATTTTGAATTTTAGTTCATTTATATCATTAAAATATAAAAACTCAATCAACATCGACAACAAATTATCGATATGGCATCGTTAAGCGTCTAATCATCATCCGTTTTATCGAACTCGACGCATTTTAAAGGCTGTGCTGCTATTCTTAGCAGGCATTTGTTACATGAAATACACTTTGCTGTATTTTTCTCTGCTGGGTCGAATATCTTATTTGGCAAATCCGGTTCGCTAATGAAGGGCCGGCAGATTCCTAACATATCTACGCCCTCATCCATTAAATCCTGCATTACATTCAGAGACCTGATTCCGCCTGTTATGGCAAGGGCTTTATTTCCGATTGCTTCTCTAAAAGGCTGAATAGCGTCTCTAAAATAGGCTTCTTTTTTCCCGGCTTCCTTTTTTAGCTTACTTCTGAGTTTGATTTGTTCCTTGACACCGCCACTGACCTCAATAAGATCAACGCCTGCTTGAACCAGCTTTTTGGCGATTTGAGCATATTCCGCGATTTCCGAACCACCGTTGCAGAAATCCGCACAATTCATTTTCCAAAAGAGAGGGAAATCCTTTCCGACTTTGTTCCTTATCGATCGGCACACCTCCAGAGCAAAGCGCATTCTTTTTGCCGGATCGCCACCCCATTTATCACTGCGATTATTGGTGAGCGGCGACAAAAACTGGCTGATGAGATAACCATGAGCGGCATGCACGGAAATCGCATCGAAACCTGCCTTTTTCACTCTAAGGGCCGCCTTACCGAATGCATCAATCGTTTTTCCAATCTCAGATTCTGATGCATCATTTAAAGAATACCCGCTATCCTCGGATCCATAAGAATATCCGAACCCTGTCATGCCGCCATGATGAAGTTGAACCGCACATTTGCAATTGCTGCCGGGTTGATGGACGACTTTTGCTAGTTTGGCAAGCCCTTTAATGTATCTATCATCCCAAAGGGCTGTTTGGTGACTCCATACCCTTCCTTTTTGCTGGACGGCTGAGGCGCCTGTAATAATTAGCCCAGTCCCCCCTATAGCAAGATCGTGATATAGATTTACCAGAGCGTCGGTCACAAATCCCTGGTCATCGGCCATGTTCTCCATCGTGGCTGAACGCAGAAGCCTGTTCTTTAAAGTCAAATTCTGAATGGTATATGGCGTATCAACCTTTGGCATCAGTGACCGTCTTGAGATGGTAGGTGCTTAACGACATCATATTGACCATTTATTATCGATGTTACGTGGTGCTTTGATATTTCAAAGGTGTCAGGTGTCAGACCAGCCGCGAGCCTCTAATACAGCTAGTTTGATCGAAATAGAGACTCTGAAAAAGCGAATATCGAATATCGAATAATGAATGTCGAGTGTCGAATGTCGAATGTCGAAGTAAGGCATTCTATCTATTTTAATAAAAACGACTGAGCAAAGCGAAACCACACTTCGACATTTCGGTCCTTAGATCACGTCTTTAGCGTGATTCGATATTCGATATTCTGCGGTTCGCTGTTTCAACATTGTGCAGTTTCATACGAGGTTTCAGATGTCAGAAAAAGGAGGTGCTAAATTCTGAAACCTGATCCGCCTGCGGCGGAAAACCTATACTATTTACTTATTGGTAAACTCCCTGCGCCAACCGGCGCCACTATTTTAAAGCACGGTCTTTGAAGAGACCTAATATTTGTTTCGTAGAATATTATCGATGAAGCCGGTATCAATATTTCCTGCCAGGTATTCAGGTCTTTTAAGGATTGCAAGATTGAGGGGGATTGTTGTTTTGATCCCTTCAATTTGGAAATCAGCTAGCGCTTCGATTAAACGATTGGAGGCCTCGACACGCTCTGAACCCCATGCGATTACTTTTGCGAGTAACGGATCATAAAATGGGGGTACACTGCCGTTCTCCTTCAAGGCATGATCGATTCTAAGTTGGCTGTCGGTTTCTGGTAGTCTCAGACTCGTTATGGTACCCGGTGAGGGCATGAAGGTTTCCGGATCCTCTGCGTAAACCCGCGCTTCAATCGCGTGGCCGTTCATCTTCACATCAGTTTGGCTGAAGTTGATCTCCTCGCCAGAGGCGATCAGCAATTGCCATTTAACGATATCGACGCCTGACAAATATTCGGTTACCGGATGTTCCACCTGCAGTCGGGCATTGATCTCCATGAAGTAGTAATTCCCGTCGGCGGAGCGTAGGTTCTCTATAGTACCGGCCCCCTCATAACCAATTTTAAGAACGATACTGCGGGCCCGGTCGAAAAGACGTTTGCGATCCTCATCAGTGACAACTACTGAAGGAGCTTCCTCGATGATCTTCTGATGCCGACGTTGCACCGAGCATTCGCGTTCGCCTAAACAAACACAATTTCCGTGCTTATCAGCCAAAAATTGGACTTCAATATGGCGGGGATGGCCGACCACCTGCTCGATGTAACAGTCTGCGGAACCGAAGGCCATCTGCCCAATTCGGCTGGCCCGCTGCAACACTTCTTCGGCCTCCGACTCGTTATTGACGATCTCGATGCCCTTGCCGCCGCCGCCTTTGTCAAGCTTAAGGAATATAGGCCAACCTTGATCACGTCCATAGGCAGCCACGGTCTGGCTGTCGGATACAGGATCCAGTGTTCCTGGAATAACAGGGACCTGGATCCCGTCAGCTAGGTGGCGACAGTAGCATTTGGAGCTGATAGCCTTTAAGACTTTGGCGGACGGCCCAACCCAGATGAGCCCGGCCTGCTCCGCAGCCTCAGCAAAAGCGCCGCGCTCCGAGAGGAATCCATAACCCGGATGGACTGCGTCGGCTTCTGTTCGCTGAGCCGCCTGAATTAGAGCCTCGATATTAAGGTAGCTTTGCATTGGGTTAGCCGGACCGATTAACACCGCATCATCGGCTTGCTCTAAATAAGGCGCATGTTTATCTGCCTCAGAATATACGGCCACAGTATAAACGCCCAGCTTTTTACAGGTCCGTATAATTCTGGCAACAATCTCGCCTCGATTGGCAATCAGTAATCGATTTATCATGGACGAACTCCTATCCCTCGACTTCCAGAACCACCATTGCATCGCCGACCTGAAGCTCATCCCATTCTTTGGACAATATTTCTTTTACCACTCCATTGTACTCGCTGGCCACTGAATACTCGGTTTTCATGCAGTTGATAACGGCGACCTCCTGGCCTTTGGTAACATTATCTCCCACTTCTACGACAACCCTGGCACATAGTCCCGGCAGTATGGCGTTTATATTTTTTTCCATTTCTTTCTCTCTCCAATTTCAGTGTTTGGTCCGACCAATTTACTATTTCAAGTTGACAGAAAGTACATTCTTGGTCCCATACCCGCCGCATCAGGCTAAAGACGCTTCACTCAAAAGCTTCTTCTGCTCAATCCGGGCCTGGGTTGCTTCCTCTTGGCTGGATACCTGGAATTTGATAAAATCTCGGCTTGGGGTACCTTGACCGACCTTCCACAAATCCGCATTGATAACATTCAAGGCACACATATACCCGCCCAAAGTCGGTCCGTCGGCAATTAACAAAATAGGCGTATTACCACAAATATTCAGCGCTCCCCGAATGGCGTAGGCATGATCGATGATATTCGAAGGATGGCTGCCGCCCACACCACCATCGGTTCTTGCGAAGAAACTGTCCGGCAGTTCCTCCAGGCGGTAAGCAGATCTGTTCGATGTATGCTGGATCTTTGAAATACGGCTAAATAGGTGTTCCATACCTTCCTCAGTGACGTAGTCCGGCGAGGTATTCGGCCCGGGTACCGCTCGTAATATCCACTCGTTCGTATACTCCGGAATAGCGCCTTGCTTTAGTTTGCGCCCGCTGAGTTCGGATAGACTTCCCGCGGGCTCGCCAAACTTAATTTCGTCTCCGGCCTCGAGCTTGCGTCCCTCAAAACCGCCGTAGCTTCCGAAAATACAGGTTGATTTGCTGCTCAAATAGGGGGGCACGTCAATGCCTCCCGCTATTGCTAAATAGGACCGAAATCCATAGGATCCGATGTGCGAAAATTTAATGACATCACCTTTGCTGACCGATATAGACTCCCACATGGGAAGCGCCTGCCCATTTAAAGCCGGCTGCGTATCCGTGCCGGTAACCGCGATGACCGTGTCCACTCCAAATTCAGCCTCAAGGAAACCACCGGTAATTTCAAAACCCGCCTCGCCGGCAGAATTGCCGACCAATACATTCGCTAGACCGAGAGCGACGTTGTCAAAAGCGCCTGAAGCAGACATGCCCTTTCCAAGGTAACCCAAACGTCCCGGCCAATCCTCTACTAAGGTTTCAATTCCTCCATTTATTACTTTCAGCATTAGCTGTACCTCCTTTTCTGGCATTACAGCCGCGGGGCCTTCTTAACACCCTCGGCCTGTTTCGACTTAAGCGCCTTCATTCCCTTTTGAACTTCCTCCGAGTCATACCATGTCAGATATTCTTTGGCTTTGATTTGACCTTGCTCTATCTGGTACTCATAGTCGGTCTTTTCGTGAACATGGCCGTAAATATCAACGACTTCTTTCTCGGTTGTTTCGTGGAATTGCACCCGATCGGCATTGCGATAGAGAAACGGCCCGTCTTTGAAGACCGGATGTTTACAGGCAAACTGGAAAATCGGAATGGTTCGCCCAAAAAGCTGATACCCGCCGCCGGTGGGCGTGGTATACGTAAAGACACAGGGACCTCCGATGCCAACAGCACCTTCCGGGGTCCAGGTGCGCGGCGGATTATATTTAGGAACGACAATGGCACAGCGCGGATCCAGCGGCCACAAAAATGCCCCCCCCGGCCAGAAACCACCACCGGAGTTAAACCATTCCGTGCCCAAAATCATGTTCTTGGTTTCCGCTACGGTTATGCCATTGCACATGGCCATATATTCAATGTTGTACCCGTCGATAATATTGGGTGCATCCGGCCGCACCTCGGCCAAATACTTCGCAACTGCTTTTTTGGTTTCGGTATCCTCAAAGGCGATCGGCAAATGGATAACCCGGGATTCCAGCACAACATCATCGATGGTCGGCATGGATTCTTCCGATTCTTTCACGACTTCGATAATTTTTTGATAGCTGATAATCTCGGGATCGAAATGCAGCAGATTAGTGCGAATGCCGGGGACGGTTTCGATGAGTCCATTGACAGCCTTACTCAAAATAATGTCGTTGATCGCCAACATGCGGAACGAGTCCTGCAAAGCAGCGCGCTGTTCGCGACCATATTCGACCTGAAGAAACCCATCGCCAGCCTGCCTGAACAATATCTCGAGCCTTGATTCTGTTGCAGGCATGGTGTCTAGAATGACATCAAATTTGCCGTTGCTCATTTTACAGCCTCCTTGTCTTTTCCGTTCTGTTTGGTATTACTAATGCGGCAATAATTATTAAGACATATGATTTATGCTCGGTTTAGAAATGCATCAAGAGTTCAAGTTCTTTACATCTCAGGCGATGCCAGATCGCAACCTGCCTTCTCCAGCGCAGCTCGAACGGCTTTGACAATATCGAATGCACCCGGCGTGTCGCAATGCACACAAACCGAGTTTCCCTCGATGCTGACTTCCGTTCCGTCCATCGCCTTTACTTTATTGTCAATGACCATTCGCCGAACTCTCTCTGCCACGGGGTCCGGTTCATGGGCGTCGTGCGCTCTGGTAATGACGAGGTTGCCTTGGGCATCGTAGCCCAGGTCCGAATAAAGTTCGTAAACCGATTTGAGGCCCATTGATTCAGCCATCGGGGCAATGACGCCTTTTTTCATTATATAAAGATACATATTCGAGTCGATATCTTTGACCGCCTGGCAGATTGCCTGGGCAACATCTTCCATGCGATGGGCCATTCCGTACAGTGACCCGTGGGGTTTGACATGGTGCAGTCTCACACCCGCGGCTTCTGCAAACGCCTTCAATGCGCCGACCTGGTAAACCACAATATCATATACCTCCTCGGCAGTAAGTTTCATTTCACGACGGCCAAAACCCTGAAGGTCCGGCAGTCCCGGATGGGCGCCCACCTGGACATTGTATTTCTTCGCCAGTTTCACGGTAATATTCATGACCGAGTAGTCCCCCGCATGAAACCCGCAAGCCACGTTAGCGCTGGTGATATACTCCATAAACTCCTCGTCATGGCCAAGCTTATACATGCCGAAGCTTTCTCCCATATCAGCATTGAGATCAACTTTTCTCATTTTTTAATTCCCTTCTACACAGATTAAAATTTAATGGAAATATGACCAATAAAAAGGTAATTCCAAGGTTGCCAAAAGTTCTTGGAAGTCTCGGCTATGGAGTACTGGAGTGTTGGAGTAATGGATATAGGATTGAGGTCTTTTTTTCAATGCTCTAATACTCCATCACTCCGGTACTCCAATACTCCGAGGTCTTTTGAATATGAGAGCTCCCAAAATGGATTACCTTCTTTTGGGTTATAAATCCGATTATTAATCCTGCGATTTAGCAACCAATCGTTGCCTGAACTGATCAGAGGCAACCGCGAATATCAACAGGATTCCAATAACAACTGTTTGCAGGTAAGATTCAATGCGGGCCAGGTTCATTCCATTTTGAATCAGCCCAATAAAAAGGGCCCCGAGTACCACATTTTCTACCCGCCCGACCCCGCCCCTTAGGCTGACTCCGCCAATCACACAGGCGGCTATTGATTCTAACGGCATGGCAACACCAATATTAGCTTCTCCGGTTTCAAGACGGGCAGTTAGCAATAGCCCGCTGATTGTGGCCAAAGAGCTGCAAAAAATATATGCTAAGAAGAGGACATATTTGGTATTGATTCCCGAGAGGGATGAAGCTTTAAGGTTGCCCCCAACCGAATAAAAATACCTGCCGATTTTAGTCCAGTTCACCAAAAAGTACATAATTATTATTAAACCGGCGGTAATAAGAACCGGCGTTGGAATCCCCATGAATCTGCCAAAACCAAAAACGTCGCTAAAGGCTTCAGGCATACCATAAACTGGAACCCCCCCGGTCAAATAAAGAGCGGCCCCAAATCCAACAGAAGCCATTCCCAAGGTCATCATAAAAGGATTGACATTGAAAATAGAAACCCCAATGCCGTTGACAACCCCGACCGACAAGCCGGCAAAAAGTCCCGCCATTAAGCCGACAAAAATAACCAGGGCAACCGAGTCCGGAAAAGCGACGTACATCGCCGACATGGCCATCGCTCCCACCACTGAAGAAAGCGCCAGGATTGTTCCGACTGAGAGGTCAAATCCACCGGTGAGTAAAGCCAGCATCTGCCCCATCGTTACAATAACCAGATAGGTTGATTGCCTGGCAACGTTAACCAAATTACGAACAGTAAGAAAGTTATCCGATAGTATTGCAAAAATAAAGGTCGCGATAACAATCAGAAAAGGTAATACGCCCATTCCAATAAAGGATTTCCTGATCATTTTGATCAGTATATTCTCAGTTTTGGGGCTGTCATTATCATTCATATTCAAGCCGCTTCCTGTTCGAAAAAGTGAAATAAAACATTTTGTTCGGTTATTTCCTCATCCCTTAGTTCCGCACGTAAATACCCCCGGTAAAAGACATATGCCCGGTTTGTCAAATTCAGTATTTCCGGCAAGTCAGATGAAATCAGCACAATAGCCGCTCCCTGCTGGCACAATTCAGCAAGAAATTCGTAAATAGCAACACGGGTGCCGACATCAACCCCAACCGTTGGTTCGTCAAAAATAAAGAGCTTGGTATTCCTGGTGAGAACTTTTGCCAATAATGCTTTTTGCTGATTACCCCCGGAAAAGAGATCAACGCTCCGTTCAGTTTTCAGTGGCTGCAAATTAAGTCTTTGGGACAAATCAAGGGCCAGCTCTCTTTCATTTTTCCGTTTAAGAAACATGGAATATAATGACAATTTGAGCAGCGGCAAAGCAGCCAGGGTTATGTTTTCCCGCACATTACGCATCATAACCAGTCCTTCGTTGCGTCTGTCCGGCGGGATGTAAAACATTCCCATATCCAGCATTTTTGCAGGCGTCACATGGGTAAGTTCGTTGCCTTCAAAAATGATCTTACCGCTCTTTATATCTTCGATCCCAAAACAAGCCCGCATGACTTTAGATTTTCCTGAACCGACCAATCCGGCCATTCCAACTATCTCACCCTTTTTAAATTCCACTGAAACATTATTAACAGAGTTGTCTGCGGTCGTAATATCGTGGACTGAAAGAATGGTTTCCGTAGGATTATACTCAATGGTAGGAAAAATCTGGTCAATAACCCTGCCGGTCATCAATTCAACCAGTTCATTATCCGTGACGTTGTCGGTCTTGACCGTGGCGATATAATGTCCATCCCTTAAAATTGTAATACGGTCAGAGATCCTTTTAAGTTCGCCCATGCGGTGGGTGATGTAAATAATACCGACGTTATTGTTGCGGGCTTGCGCGATGAGGGCAAATAAGCGTTCTGTTTCCTTTTCGGTCAAGGAAGCCGTCGGTTCATCTAAGATCAAAACGGATAAATCAGCGCCAAAGACTTTAGCAATTTCAACCATTTGCTGCTCTGCCCGCGTGAGATAGATGATTTTTTTTCTGGGATCAAGTTCAAAGCCAAGACGGTCTAAGATTTCCTGCGCCTGCTGATGCATTTTCTTTTTTTCGAGAAAGCCGTAACGACCTTTTTCCACGCCTAGAAAGAGATTTTGCGTCACAGTGAGTTGTGGGATCAGAGAGAACTCCTGAAAAACCGCGTGGACACCAATTTTTCTAGCGCTATGAACGTTCGGAAAATACATTTCTTTGCCACGGTACAAAATCCTGCCTGCAGTCGGTCTCAGGGCACCGGCGACGATATTTATTAATGTGGACTTGCCGGCCCCATTTTCACCGAAAAGGACATGGACTTCCCCCTCACGAAGGTCAAAATCAACCCTGTAAAGGGCCGATACTCCCGGAAATCGTTTTGAAATATTTTCCAGCTTCAGCAAGGGGGTCTCACTGGCGGTATTGTTAAGGCCTTCTTGCATCTTCTGCCTCTAATTTGTCAGGTAAAAGAGCAACTAAGGCTATTTAACAATAAATGTGGCTTTGAAGCTGTCAGGCGCTAAAGAACTGTCTCTATTAAAAGAATTGATATTGCTGGAATCAATTATGTATAGTTTGGGCCCGACATGCTTTTCATAAGGTTCTCCTTCCAGAATCCTCACCGCCTGATCGATAGCGGTGCGCCCCTGAATTACCGCGGAATCCGTAGGAGCAGCCAAAATCCTGTTACGTTTGATTCCCTGGTACACACCCGGCGTAAAATAGTAGGAGAGAATTTTAATCTTTTTATCCAGTCCCCTGGATCTCAGGATGCTTGTGGCTGCTTCAGCAGTTACGGCCGTGCCCACGATGTAGTCAATTTCACCGGGAAATGCTTCCAGCGTGTCTTCCACCAGTCGGCTCTGAACCTCTTTTCCTGTATCACCGTATTTTGTAGCTACGATCTTAACCGCACCGCTTTGTACCGCTTCCGAAAAACCCTTATTGCCGGCTTCTACCCAACCAGCTCCAGGAGGACCCGGGAACCAGGCAACATTGACAGTTTTACTGCCTTTGGGATGTTTTTGAACAAGGTACTCACCCGCTTTATATCCCATCTCACCAAAAGAAACGAGTGATTTGGCCGACAGCTCTTTGGAAGACATGCCATTAATGACATCAATAACCGGAATTCCCTTTTTGCGAATTTCGGAAACCAGATTGTTTAATCCCTCATAGGAAATTGCACCGATCACCACAGCGTCAGAGCCACTTTCGACGCAATCCTCAATCTGAGAAATTTGCTTATTGAGGTTCACATAGCCACCTGCTTCTAATAGTTGCATGCTCACCCCCATCCGCCGGCTCTCATCGATAACTCCATAATTTACAGCCATCCAGTAGGCGTCTTTCATGTGTGGAAAGGAAACACAGATATTCCATTTTTTGGTTGCCTTTGCAAGGGGGACATATTTAAAATCACTCCTGGGGCTATTCATGTCAAATGGCGGATCCCATACTTGTACGGTATAAGGATACCATTCTGCTGAAACGTGAGAAAGGGAGAAAAATACAGCAATTGCTACCAATAAAACCAATTTTATTGAATTACTAAAGATTTTCATAACATCCTCCTTTAAAATAATTTAGATCCCAAAGATAGAATAGAAAATGGTAGAATTACAGACCTATGACCCAAACACAATCAAACACCGAATTGTCCCCCACCATCTTTTCTTGGGTTATAGTTCCGCAAAATTATTGCATACTATAATAGTATAAAAATGGATTTGTAAATATCTATTTTTTGATTTGTAAATTCGAAATTTCCGATGGTTTCTTACATGTTGATATTTAAAGGTATCTTTTTATTGCGGGAAAATATTTTTTTGTTTTTAAGAAAATAGAATTCGTAAATTACGAGGTCCAGGCCTAAACAATGAGGTGATTATATTAAAAGCTCAAGCCGCGGTTTTAAGAGATATTCCGCCACATGGGTATCCCGCATAAATTTAACCAGGCATTGGTGAAGTTCTTTGGCAACATCTGCTTGATCTGAAATGATATCCTTCTGCTGGCCAGGATCCAGGGCAAGATCGTATAGTCTTGACTGCCCCCTATCGGAGCTGTATAAAAGAGAATAATTCCCGCTGGTTATGGTCGTCACTGTCGGCGCCTTGAGCATGCGCAGGAAATTGTCGACCGACCTGACCGGGTCCCCGGGATTGGCAAAGGGGATACTGCTGACGGTAAACTCACGGCCATTGGCCGCTGGATCGATTATTTGGGGCAGAAGCGAACGGCCTTCGACAAAATCTGGTTTGTCACAGCCTACAACTTCCAGCACGGTCGGCATCACATCAACGGCCGACGTTAACTGGCCGTATAGGCCTGTCGCTACGCCGGGAATGTATAGAATCAGAGGGATATTTATGATCTCCTCGTAGAGCGGCGAATAGGCCCATATTCCACCTTCAATCTGCTTATCCCAGTCATCCAGCGTCGGATATTTTCCATCCGCCCCCATTTCATAAACCATCTTGCCGAAAAGTCCACCGTGCTCGCCGAAGTAAAAGCCGTGGTCCGAAGTAAAGATGATGGCGGTATTTTCCATTAGGCCCATGTTTTCAACCCGCCGCAGGAGATAGCCCAGCCAGGTGTCCACCATGGTGATCTCACCGCAATAAGTTGCATGCGCTTTTTCAAGCCTATCCTGCGTGAACCCGGGCACATCCTTCCAGCAGCCGTAGATCGGTCCGATAATTTCTCCATCGTAATCCGGCCGGTAGATCTCTGTGTAATAGGCGGGGGCATCCCAAGGTTCATGCGGGTCCCAGGTGTCGATATACAGGAAGAAGTCTTCTTTGTAGTGACGCTCCAGCCACTGCATGGCTTTGATGAAGGTTTGGGGTGCATTGTAATCCGACTCAAAGCGCCACGCCGCGCGTGTATCCTGTGACTCGTGCCGTCCGTCTTTCAGTTTTTTAGCCCCGGAACCTTCCTGCCCGATATTCGTGAAAAAACTTCTGAAGCCGCGATCGTAATTCATGCCGTCCCGCAGATAGAAAGGCGTGTCGACTACCGCCGCTGTATGCAGCCCGTTTGCGGACAGGATTTCAGCCAGGGTCGTCACGTTGGAGGGCAAAGGCGACCAGCCCATAAACGACATGGTCCAGCGCCCCGTAAAATGATCCGCCCGGGTGGGCATGGTAGGAAACCCGGCCGCATAGTGCCGCTGAAACCGGACGGATCTGGCTGCCAGCATATCCAGAGCAGGCGTTTGAATCTGTCGGTTGCCATAGGCTCCGATGTGATCCTGTCTAAACGAGTCCGAAGTGATCCAAATAACATTCATAGCAAGTCGTTTCACCCCTTCTCATGCTTCATGCCTTCGCCGGTAACCAAAACAATTTTACCGATGTTTTTTCGTGCTTCAATATACGCGTGTGCTTCACCGGCCTGTTCAAACGGAAAGGTTCGATCTACATGTGGTCGAACCCACCCGTCCTCAACACCTTTAAGAATTTCTTGCATCCAGCCGCTAATTTTGTTTCTTTCGTTCCACATATGACCAAGATTTACGCCAAATACACTTTTATTGGCATTCATCAATCCCAAGGGGTTATACCAGGGCATTTGCGCGATCAGCTTGATATACTGAAATATTCGCCCCATCGTCGATTCAGTCACCGTCGAAACGCCGAACAAACCCAGGCGTCCGGTCGAACGCAGCGCTCGATAGCTCTTTTTCCAGTTCTTACCGCCGATCGGATCAATAACCAGCTCCACTCCTTTGCCGCCGGTGAGGCCCATAATACCGGCAAGAAAATCCTGGTTGCGATAATCAATGGGATGATTTAAGCCCCTTTCCATTAAAAAAGAATGCTTTCCAGCACTGGAAGTACCGTAGATCGTGGCTTCAAGATGCAATGCAATATCTAATGCGGCCAAACCCACGCCACCGCCTGCATTATGAATGAGTACCGATTCCCCCTTTTTCAGACCTCCCATAACGCAAATAAGCTGATATGCTGTCAGATAATTAACGGGTATAGCTGCTGCCTTTTCAAAATCCAGCGATGCGGGAATGTTAAAAACGTTTTTTTCTGAAACACAAACCTTATCCGAATATCCGTTGAATCGAGTCAGGGCCAAGACAGATTGGCCAACTTTTGAAGAATCGGCGTCCTGACCGACGGATTCTATCGTTCCGGATACTTCATAGCCCACGACACAAGGGGGCTTTGGGGCATCGGGGTACAGTCCCTTTCTTGCGAGGATATCGGCAAAGTTGATTCCAATCGCTTCAACCTTAATAAGAACCTCTCCCACAGAAGGTTTTGGATCCTTGCTTTCCTGAATTTTTAATACATCTGTATCGCCATATTTTGTAATTACGATTTGCTTCATGATGTCTCCATTACTTTGTGCTTGGTTTAATCCTTTCAAATTCTACAGTCTATATGAAGCCGGTCGATTAATGAAGAAAATCAAATATATGAATCAGCTGTCATTTGATTCAAATATTTTTCTCAACAAGATGACAGCTGGTTCTGACCATCCGAAATTTTTAAAAAATCCTTTAGCATCTCTCCAAACATCTGAGATAAGAACAGTACGCCCTCTTATGCTGATTTCACCCTAACATTGCATAAACTCTTATCATCTAGCCTGGCCGTTATGCCTGAGATCGTTGCTTTTTCCGGGCTGATGCTGGATGCTGGATACTCGATGCTGGATACCTAACAGTACACTATCGGTGAATTTCAACGACATCCAGTATCCAGAAACCAGAATCCAGGATCAGTCAATACTTTCAATGGTCTTCATTGCAGCAGCTAAGTTGGATTTCAAAATTTTATGCAACTATAGGGTTCATTTTGAGTTAGAATTAGGATGCTGACACTGATCACGCTCTCTTTCTCTCAGGGCTCTCTTTAATATTTTACCAGACCCTGTCTTGGGCAATTCATCAACAAATTCCACAATTCTGGGATATTTATAGGCAGCCATTTTATTTTTAGCCCAAGCGATCATTTCCTTCTTCTTCACCAGGCCCTTGTGTTGTGGTCGGAGAATAATGATGGCTTTAATATTCTCTCCCCTGTGTGGGTCCGGGACGCCAATCACAGCCACTTCCTGAACAGCCGGGTGTTCGTACAATAAAGCCTCTACTTCGGCTGGGAACACACTGTATCCGGAAGCTTTTATCATGTCTTTCTTTCGTTCCACGATGTAAAAATACCCATCATGATCCATCCTTGCAATATCTCCCGTAGCGAACCATCCATCCTTCAGTACTTTTTCGGTTTCTTTAGGATTGTTCCAATAACCCTTAGTGACCATCGGGCCCTTGATTATCAATTCCCCTTCTTCGCCGATAGGAAGTTCTTCCTGGGTGTCCACATCCACGATTCGACATTCAACCCCGAAATGGGGGATGCCTACGGATCCATAGCGTGGATTAGAAATTGGATTAATGTGTGTTTGGGATATGGTTTCACTCAATCCATATCCCTCCACAAGTTCAGGTCCAACGATTTCCCGCCATTTATGTAATATCTCCCCGGGAATAGGAGCACCGCCCGAACTGCAATGTTTAAGGCTCTGCAGGTTGTATTTGTGGATATCCGAGAAATTGACCACGGCCACATTCATCGTGGTGATGCTAACCCACACTGTGCATCGAAAATCATCAATGGCCTTTATGGCTGTTTCGGTATCAAAACGCGAAATCATAACATTTGTCGTTCCTGTATATATGGGCCTGTTCATGCCGTGAATCATTCCGGTGACATGAAAAAAAGGCAACACAGAAAGGTGCACATCATCCTCTGTTATCCTAGTCCACACTGCAGACCCGACTGTGTTGAAAAGAAGGCTATAGTGCGTGATCATAGCCCCCTTTGGAAGGCCTGTTGTACCCGACGTATATTGTAAAAGAGCCAAATCGTCCTCCAGGTTTATCTTCGGCTGGGGTGGCTCAGGTTCATATTTCTCAAGAAGATCAAGAAAATCAAGTGTTCGCGGGTAAACTTCTTTGGGCGGCTGCATAGAAGGGTGAATAGGGAGTTCTGGGTTTTCGGGGAGAAAGTCCCAGTAGCTTGTCACAATCACCTGGGATAGCTGGATCTTTTTCTGGATCTCTCTCACCAGGGGATACAAATGATCCAAGGCTATAATAATCTTTGTTCCCGAATCTTTTAGCTCATATAAGAGTTCATCCTCCTTGAACATGGGATTTGCGGCGACGACCACCCCACCTGCCTTCAGGGTGCCAAAGTAGGCAATAACAAATTGAGGACAATTCTCCAAATACAGACTCACTCTGCCTCCTTTTTTTAGACCTAATTCATTCAAGGCCGCTGCAAACCTGTCGGATAGATCATCGAGTTCCTGAAACCCTATCTCCCTTCCATAATAATTGATGGCTACCTTCTTCGGATTCCTTTCTGCGTTATCCCTCAAAAAGTCATAAAGGGGTTTATTCGGAAAGTCCAATTTTTGAGGTATGCCATCCGGCCATGATTTGACCCACATTTTTTCCATTAGAAAAGTCTCCAATCACCAACTGATCTAAGGTTCAGTCCATTCTGCTTCGGAAACGATCAATAAATCACATTGGAGAATAGCGACTCAGGTGGCAATTGCCTGAAATGCATAGCAGATTGTTTCTCGTTCTCGTCCTCGTCGTCGTCGTTCTCGTAATCGAAAAAATGAGTTGGTGGGCCCGTTGCCAATCGGATCGAGGACGCGGACGACATGCCAACGAGATGGGTCTCTCCAAAGTGGTATTGCATCCTTTCTCGTAACAATGCCCGTCTCATAAAGTTTGTTTCTTTTTTTTTATGCCGGCCAGATGTTTAAGCTTAGTATCCGGCTGATGATAACGGCGATAGTAATGGGTAAGTGTTGTAACAGAAAAAAACGTGTTAAAGACCGGGAAACGAATCAGATACCAGAATACCCGGTAAGATAAAAAGACAGCGAATAAGAAAAAAATAATATAAATCAAAAAATTGAAAATATATACGACTTCAATCGTCCAGTAGCCGTTGATTACCGGATAAAAGCTTAATGTTCTGTGCAACCAGGCCCAAGCATAAGTTATGACCGGAACCGAGGTAATAAAATATAGCAAAACGGCCCAGGAGTGACCGGCTTCCACGGCCTTTTTCCTGCAGTACCCCATACAGCGAAGACAGTTCTCGCAGTGATATGTCCAATAGGGGCGTTTCTTTGTGCCGGCATCCTTCATCAAAATAGCATTATTGGGACAGAACCTGGCGCACATGCCACAGCCGACACACTTGTTGTTGGAAAACATCACTTTTGCCATAAACATCCGGGCGATTATCAAATAGGCGATGGGAAAAACAGGAACAAGCCAGAATAAAAATACACACCACAACATTTCCCAAAGGTTGTTGCGCGTGAACCAGATTCTTTGGCCATTCAAAATGCGGGGTATCAATAGTTTCAGTCGAGACTGCGCCTTATTGGATATTTTATCAATGTTTTTGGGATGCAGTCCCCAGTGAAAATTAATAAAATTTGACGGCATATCCAGGCTAAAAATGGCCTTGACACGATATCCTTTGAGAAGCGTCAAAATCGCTGCAAAAAAAGTCGCAAAACCCGATGCACCGGGAATTTGCAGTGATCCGATCTTTAGTGCACCACGTGTGGCGACACACATTACCGGCACATTTGTTCGTATGGGCATTCTGAATAAAAACTTGATCATTGACCAGGGTGGCATAAACCCATGGGTAGGAAAGAGCAGTCCCACGAGAAAATCAGGGGATTGGATGAAGTCATTGCTAAAGTCGGCATCCTCGATCAGCACAACCTTCGCCTTAACTTCATGCCGATTAGCGATTTCTTCTATCCAGCGACTTACACGGTAAGTGTTGCCGGTCCCGCTCATCACATAAAAAACCGCTTCTTTATAATTTAAGTCTGGCAACAATTATTAATCCCCGCTTGTGGAATCTCATCAAAAAATCAAATATTCAGAGGAAATTGATGATTAAACCCTATAGTTGCATAAAATATTGAAATCCAACTTCGCTGCTGTGATGAAGACCATTGAAAGTATTGACTGATCCTGGATTCTGGTTTCTGGATCCTGGATGTCGTTGAAATTCACCGATCGTGTCCTGTTAGATATCCAGCATCGAGTATCAAGCATCCAGCATCTGACCGGAAAAAGCAACGATCTCAGACATAACGGCCAGGCTTGATGACAAGAATTTATGCAACGTTAGGGTAAAGTGGTTTCAAAACCTTAGATCAGGCCGGAGGGCCCCGCCGAAAGGCGGGACTTCACATCTGACCATAATAGTTGCTTGTGTTCAGCAAGCATCCCGTGAACTTAATACGGAGTCCCGCCAATGGCGGGATGAGCAATACCTTTCAATTTACGGGACAACGCCGCCATATGGCCTTAGATGGGGTTTTGAAACCAGTTTTAGTCATATTCATAAATCTCATATCGAGTCTGTTCCCCCAGCAACTGATCAATTTTGCCTTGAATCTCGGCGCGTTCTTTACTTTCAAACCACTGGTTCCAGTAATAAAGGGATTGCCATTTGGTGACCACCAGGCTTTCGCCGGGTTTATCCAGCCGTGACAATGTTTCACCGGCAATATATCCCGGCGTACCCATGGTTATAGATCTCAGTTGATTGACCAGCAATTTCAGATCCTCTTTCTTTTTCTCCTGTACTGTTCTCCTGATATGAATTCTGATCATTTTATGTTCTCCTTTATTTGTGGTCATTATTATGCAAGCTTTCAGTCAGTTAATTTTTTGGCCACGAATTGACACGAATGATCACGAATAATCGTTAAAGTCATCATCAGGGCAGCTTATAATTAAAAAATAAAATTTCGTGAAAATTCGTGCTAATTCGTGGCTGGTTTCATAAACCAAATTGATTGCCGGAATTTTCAATAGCAAACTTCGCTGCAATATTAATGGGTCCTATACCGCCTCTTTTTTGATGACAATCAACGTGATGTCATCTTCAGCCCCTGACTCATTTTGATATTGGTTCACGGCTGTAATGACTGCTTCAATTATCTCTTCCGCTTTTGCCGCAGCATGTTGGCGGATTATGTCATTCAGGCGTTTTTTGCCAAAAATTTCACCGTCAGGATTGTGAGCTTCCCATACTCCGTCAGTACTGAGAACGATGATTTGGCCGGGAGCAAGACCGATTCTTTCGTTCGCCTCATACTGCCACTCTTCACTCACACCGAGCGCAACACCGGAACCCTTCAACTCTTCGAATGTGCCGGTGCCCGGGTCATAAAAAATACCGGGTTCATGCCCTGCGCGGACCCAATTTAGCTTCTGGTTTGCCGCATCAATGTCCAGGTAAAACATGGTCATAAATTGTCCGGTATCCTCGACATCATAAACCAGCTGGCGGTTGACGTCGGTGATAATTCGATCAATGCTTCCGGGAAGGGATAAGCGCAGTCGCAAAGATGAACGAACCGTTGCCATGAGCAAAGCAGCGGGAATTCCGTGTCCGGACACATCTCCGATAGCCACCCCGATATTTCTATCCTTGGTTTCATCCGGTATAATAAAATCGTAATAATCGCCGCCGGTCTCATCACAGTAAATGCTTCGGCCGGCAATATCAAAACCGTCTATTTTCAGATTACCTTTTGGCAGAAGGTTCTGCTGAACCTCCATGGCCAGATCCAGCGACTGGCGCATTCTATCGCGCTCGATGAGCCCCTCGGTCATCTCGTTGATTACATCGCCCACATAACCTATTTCATCGTTGGAGGTGACATTTACCCGTAAACCTAATTTGCCCTTGGTAACCTGCTTTAAGACAAGTACCATGGCATCCAGGGATTTTTTCAGATTCAGCGATATAATCAGGACCAGCCCGGCGCCAACAAACATTACAATCGGGATGATTGTCCACAAACCGCTGGAAAACATTTCGAACGATTCAGCCGGTGGACGATTGGAAAGGGAGACGCGGTAAAGGCTGGCCAGAATTGCCAACAACGGTATTAAACTAATGGCTACAAAAACTGCATATAAACGAACGGCCAGATTAATTCGCCGGGTACCTTTGACATGGTACAATTTCCCTCTGGGGAAGACCCAAGGCACCAGATAGATCTGCAGAATCCGTTCGAGGAGAAAAAAGGCCAGCGTAGTCGACAGCAGACCGGTTAACAGTGCATCAAACCGATTCATGCTGATTTCCTGCCATGGCAGGCCAAAGTGGCGCTCAAATACAGCAAAAGTCACGCCGCCTGTGAACCAGGCGGCCATATCGATGCCGATGATGAAATAAGGCTCGTTAAGCAGCCGTTTTTCAACAATGGATTGGAGATTAACAGGAATTGAAGCATTGGGCCCAATTCTGTCAAGATAGCGTCGAATAGGCCATTCGTATACGATGATTATCGCAAAACACAGAGCAAAGATAGCCCCGAGGTAATTGGAGGTGCGAATATGAAATTCAACATATTGATCCGTCTTGTGGTCTCGCAGGATAAATTCGTAAATAACATAGAGCAAGCCTGATCCAACGGCAGTGGCCGCTAAATTTGCCACAAACATTACGTTTTTCAGGCAAAAAAGACGAAACCGGGTCATTGATGCTCCAATTATAAGGCTTGGTCCTTGGGGACCGGGTCTCAGAAAACCGGCTTTATCAACAGCATGGTGACGGAGTATTGGAGTGTTGGAGTGCTGGAGTATTGCACGAAATTCTGAACGAGGTATTCAAACCTCGTTTAGACGATAAGGCGAAGTGATGGTTTATTGGGCTATTGTAGTGCAGCTTAACCAATTCAGTTAGGTATGGGATATCACTTTGCCCTTACGAAAAGGCCCGGAACAGGGAAAGGTTTTTCCATTACTCCAATACTCCATTACTCCTGTAACTTAATTCCAAGACTTCCTTAGTGTGCAATTCCAAAACTATATATTCAGAATATTCCCGTCAGCTTAACAGTTCCATCGCAAACCGGCAGTGGGTTTCCACGCCGAGTGGCAGGATATCCTCATTGAAAGTAAATTGGGGATTATGAACCCCTACTCGGTCTGATTGTCCTGCGCCCAGCCCAAAGAAGCACCCCTTGGCCTTCTGGAGAAAAAAAGACATGTCTTCCCCGCCCATGGTTTTGGCAGGCTCAACCACTTTATCAGTTCCAACCACTTCGGCCGCGCAGCGGCGCACCAGATCCGACATGGCATCATCATTGATGGTGGGGGGATAGCCCTTGGAAAACTTAAATTCATATTCAGCGCCCATGGACTCACACACGCCGCGAATCACTTTTTCCAGGCGCTTTTCCCAGGAATGCCAAATATCCAAATCAAATGTTCTGGTGGTGCCGCTCAACACGGCTTCTCCAGGGATGATGTTAAAGGCGGTTCCGGCGTGAAAACTACCCACGGTCACCACCACCGGTTCAATCGGGCTCATGTGTCGACTGGAGATGCGCTGCAGGGCACTGACGACCTGGGTACCCACCTCCAGTGCATCGACACACATATGGGGCATGGCGCCGTGCCCGCCCCGGCCGATGATTTTAAGGTCATAACGATCCATCGCGGCCAGGAAAGGACCTGATCTGACACCGATCGTACCTTCCGGAATTTCCGGCCAGACGTGACACCCAATGGCATAGTCCACCTTGGGATTTTCCATCACACCGGCCTTTATCATGGGTTCGGCGCCACCGGGACCTTCCTCGGCGGGCTGAAAGATAAATTTAACCGTGCCGGTCAATTCGTCTTTGATTTTGTTTAATACCGTCGCTGCAGCAAGCCCCATCGCCATATGGGCATCATGGCCACAGGCATGCATCACCCCATCATGGGTTGAGGCAAACTCAAGACCGGTTTCTTCCTGCAGCGGCAGTGCATCCATATCGGCCCTGACCATCAGCGTCGGGCCGGACTTGCCGGTATTCAGCAACCCCACCACCCCGAACCGGGCAATCCCGCTCTGAACCTCCAGGCCCTCACGGGTTAAATAGTCCGCCACATAAGCCGATGTTTTTTCTTCGGTATAACCGACTTCCGGTATGCGATGTAAATCTCGACGGGTATTGACAACCAACTCTTTGTGCTCTTTGACCAGCTTGTGAATATCTACCATAATAACACCCCAACAATTGAAGATTGAAGACTGAATATTGAAGGTATCCTGTCTTTTATATTTAGAAAATCCCTTCCTTTGGGATCTATCGGAATTATTTTTAGAACTATGCCATAATATCGCTCCCGGTATCAACGGAAAAAATAAACGGTTGACAATTTGCCCGACTTTGCCGCAATATCTCAAACATAGAAGAATCAGATTATCTTTTGGGTATGGTTAAAATCATTACCTGTACGAAAATTTGCAGCAACAAATTGTTACGGAGGATAGGATGACGATTGCTTTTGTCGACGGCCCGGTTATTACAGGTGACGGTCGGATTCTGGAGCACGCGACGGTTCTGGTGGAAAATGACAAAATAGTAAAGGTCGCTGAGGGCGATTTGAGCATCCCGCCAAACGCCGAAAAGATACCTATCGACGGAATGACCCTGCTGCCCGGATTTATCGACTCCCACATTCACATCTGCCTTGACGGAAGTCCTGACCCTGTCAGTACGTTGTTAGCCGAATCACCGACGGCAACGACGCTGAAGGCCGCCGCGGCCGCCCGGCAAACCCTGATGGCGGGTGTAACGACCGTCAGGGATATGGGCGGCTATAACGGTATCGACCTCGGCCTCAAGCAGGCCATCAATACCGGTTTGATTCCGGGCCCCCGCATGCTGGTCAGTGGCCGGTTGATCTGTATGACCGGCGGGCACGGCTGGCAGATCGGACAGGAAGCCAATGGACCGGATGAAGTCCGCCAAGCTGCCCGTAACCAGATCAAAGTGGGCGCCGATATCGTCAAGCTCATGGCTACCGGTGGTGTAATGACAGCGGGAGTTCAACCGGGCAGCGAACAGTTTACCGAAGCGGAGATGCGGGCGGGCGTCCAGGAAGCTCACAAAGCCGGCAAAAAGACCGCGACCCATGCCATGGGGACGCAGGGCATCCTCAACGCCCTGCGGGCCGGAATCGACAGTATCGAACATGGTGTCTACCTGAATGAGGAGGCTGTTGCAATCATGGTTGAATGCAAGATCCCGTTTATTCCCACAATTTCAGCGTGTTATCACATTGAAACCAAAGGCGTCGCAGCCGGAATCCCGGACTATGCGGTTGAAAAAACCCTGATGGTCAAACCCCATCACCTGGAAAGTATCCGCATGGCCAGAGAAGCCGGGGTTCTGATTGCTGCGGGCACGGATGCCGGTACACCGTTCAATCTGCACGGAGAGAACTTAAGTGAAATTAAATTATTGGTGGATTATGGGGGGTTTTCTCCCATGGCGGCCATTGAGGCCGGGACCCGCGTTTCCGCCCATGTTTTAGGACTGGATAACGAGCTGGGCACAATTGAAGAAGGAAAGCAAGCCGATTTGATCATGGTTTCCGGCAATCCACTGGAAAATATTGATATCCTGCTGGAAAGAGAGTCTATTCGCCTGGTCCTGCAAGGGGGGAAACTTGCATCAGGTGATCTTTAAACCTTAACACAAAGGAGGATGAGGAAAATGAAGATGATCAACCCATGTATCAAAAATTTTCTGTTTGTTGGCGTGCTGGCGGCCGCACTGATACTAGGCTTAACTGCCAACGAGGCCCGGGCCGATATTGATGAAATTATCATCGGAGTCGGCGTGGATGCCGACACCATGAATCCCCAGGAGCAGACCACCACCCTCTTTCAGAACTGGTGCGATTTAATCTACGGCAACTTTGTCTATCAGGATCCGGAAGGAAAACTCCACCCTCGGCTGGCAACCAGCATGGATTTATCGGATGACGGCCTGACCTGGACCCTTAATTTGCGCAAAGGCGTCAAATTTTCCGACGGAACTGATTTCAACGCGGACGCCGTCAAACTGACCTGGGATCGCATTCTAAACCCGAAAATGAGGGTGCCGCTGCGATTTGCCCTCGGCATGGTGAAAGAGTGCCTTAAAATTGACGACTACACTGTGGCGCTTAAACTCAAATACCCGTTTGCTCCTCTGGGTCCGTCCCTTTCCATGTCCCTGGCGTCCCCCATCAGTCCGGCAGCCATTGAGAAATACGGTGAAGATGTGCGCCAGCACCCGGTGGGCGCCGGCCCCTATATCATGAAAGAATGGGTCAAGGGTGACCGCTTCGTTATGGTTCGCAACGAAAATTACTGGGGCAAAAAGCCGACCGTGGCCAAAATTACCTGGAAGGTCGTTCCCGAAGCTGCCACGCGTGAGGCCATGTTGAGAGCCGGTCAGATAGATATCTGCTATAAACCGTTGCCCTCCAACGTTGCCGCCCTCAAGGCCGATTCGAACGTCACCGTCGAGATGCCGTTGGATACCCGAACCATCTTCATGGGCTTAAATTGCCAGAAAGGTGTTACGACCAATAAAAAAGTACGCCTGGCCTTCAACTATGCCGTGGATAAAAAAGCGATCGTGAAAAAGATCCTGTTTGGCACCGCCGAACAGATGACTGGACCGGTCTCCCCCAAAGTGTTCGGCCACTTTAAAATGGATCATCAATACGACTACAATCCCGAAAAGGCCAAACAGCTCCTGAAGGAAGCCGGCTTTGATTTTTCCAAAACAGTTAAAATGAGAACTCCCAACGGCCGTTACCTGTTTGACAAACAAGTATCCGAAGCGGTCCAGGCCTATCTGCAGGCCATTGGAGTCAAAGTCGAGCTGCGCACCTATGACTGGCCGACCTATGTTGCCGGACTGCTGAAACCCATTGAAGAAACCGAGCTTGAAATGTTTCTGCTGGGCTGGGGTCCGCTCATTCTGGACGCGGATATGGGTCTCTACGGTCAGTTTACCTGCGAGGTCAATCCGCCTAATGGGTTGGGTTCAGCCTTTTATTGCAATGCCGAGTATGACAGCGTCATGAAAGCTTCCCGCGAAGAGCAGGATCCCCAAAAACGGCTGGCCCTGCTCAAGAAGGCTTCAGAAATCGTCTGGGCCGACAGCCCCTGGTTGTGGCTGCATGTGGAGAAGTTCGTGATTGCCTATTCCAGCAAAATCAAGGGGATGGTCGTAACACCCACCGAAAAATTCTATCCCCACTACATCACGATGCAATAGTAAGTAGAACGAAGAATGGAGACGGGGCAGTCTTCACTGCCCTGGCTCCAAGTTTGTAAGATTACATTTGGCCTGAACCTTTGGTTTTGCTCAGATATAATGGGTTTTGCCGCTGATAGTCAGCTGGAGTATTGGAATATTGGAGTGTTGGGGTAATCCGATTACGGATTTGGGATTGTGGAATGTAATCAATTTTAGGTCGAATGTATCAATCCGAAATCAGAAATCTAATAACTAATAGAAAATAACTATTGCCGTATTCATGCTTAATTACCTGATAAAACGCTTATTATCAACCATACCGGTCCTGATCGGGATATCCCTGCTGCTTTTTATTATGCTGCGGTTGCTTCCCGGTGATCCGGCCCAGGTGCTGGCAGGGCAGATGGCCACCCCCCAAGAGATAGAGAACATCCGCCGGCAACTCGGCCTGGATCGCCCGATTTACGAACAGTACGCAAACTATTTGAGCCTACTGGTACGCTTCGACCTGGGCCGCTCGGCCCGCACCCAGAATCCCGTTACCGAGGAAATCTGGGCCCGCCTGCCGAACACCCTGCTGCTGGCCGTGGTCGCTATCTCGCTGGCCTGCCTGTTCGGCATCCCGGCTGGAATTATCTCTGCTGTCAGACCCTACAGCTGGATCGACTACCTGGTCACCACCTCCGCCCTTTTCGGTATGTCAATGCCGGTATTCTGGCTCGGGCTGATGCTGGTCGTCCTTTTTTCGGTTATCTTAAAATGGCTGCCGGCCGGAGGTACCGGGAGCTGGCAGCATGTGATATTGCCCTCGTTTACATTGGCAACATTTGTGGTTGCATTCATCGCCAGGATGACCCGCTCCACCATGCTTGAAACCCTTTCGCAGGATTTTACCACAACAGCCCGTTCAAAGGGGCTCCAGGAACGGGTGGTGGTCATTAAACATGCCCTCAAAAACGCCATGATCCCGATCATCACGGTGGTCGGCCTGCAGTTCGGGTTGGTGCTGGGTGGCGCCGTCTTAACCGAAACCGTTTTTGCCTGGCCCGGTCTGGGCCGCCTCATCTATGATTCTATTCTGGCGCGTGATTATCCGGTGATTCAGGGCACGATTCTCATATTCGCATTGCTTTACATTATGGTCAACTTAGCCGTGGATCTCATTTATGCGCTGGTGGACCCGAGGATCCGCTATGACTGATATTCCCGACAGCAGCGGTGCCAAGGCCGGCAAACCCGCGGCAGATAGCTCATTGCGCCGCAATTGGGCCAAGTTAAAGCGCAACAAGGCTGCCATGTTTGGTGGTATCCTGTTAATCATCTATGTGCTCAGCGCCCTGCTGGCGCCGGTTCTGTTCAGCGGCAATCCGTCGGCCCTGAATCTGATGAATTCGCTGGAAGGGCCCTCCTTCAAAGACCCCCTGGGAACAGATGAATTGGGCCGCCCCATCCTGGGGCGCATCATTCATGGATCGCGGATTTCACTGGTCATCGCGGTCGGGGTGGTCTTCGTGGGGTTGATTTGCGGCATCCCCTTGGGGCTCATATCCGGCTACTATGGGGGCAAAATCGATTTTATAATCCAGCGGGCCACCGATACAATGCTGGCCTTTCCGGGTTTTCTCCTGGCGCTGGCCCTGGTTGCGGTTTTGGGGGTTGGGATTAAAAATACGGTAATCTCAATCGGCATCAGCATGATCCCGCTCTACATTCGCCTGGTCAGAGGATGTGTGCTCGCGATCCGGGAAGAAGCATACGTGGAAGCCGCCCGGGCGGTGGGCACCCGCGATGCAAAAATTCTGCTGCGCCATATCCTGCCCAATGTAATGGTACCGATCACCGTTCAGACCAGTATGAGTATGGGCACGGCCATCCTTTTTGCAGCCGGGCTGGGGTTTTTCGGTATCGGTGTTCAGCCGCCCACACCGGAATGGGGGGCGATGCTGGGTTCCGCCCGCTCCTATATTTTCCATGCGCCGCATGTCGTGACCTTTCCGGGAATTGCTATCTTTCTGGCCGTGCTGAGCTTCAACCTGCTGGGAGACGGATTGCGCGACGCCCTGGATCCGAGGTTCAAGCTATGAAGGCCCAGGCCAACCCGCTGCTGGAAATCAGCAACCTGCACATCCGTTTTCATACACTGGACGGGGTGGTGCAGGCCGTGGATGGGATCGATTTTGAAGTCTACCCGGGGGAAACATTAGGCTTGGTCGGGGAAAGTGGATGCGGCAAAAGCGTCACCGCCCTTTCAATTCTGCAGCTTTTACAGTGTCCGCCGGCTGAAATTCAGGGTCAAATTTTTTTTGAAGGCCAAAACCTGCTGGAATTGAATCGAGAGGGCATCCGGAAAATCAGGGGCAATGAAATCTCGATGATCTTCCAGGAACCCATGACTTCCCTGAACCCGGTTTTAAAGATCGGCGAACAGATAGCCGAGGCCGGCAGGCTGCACAAAGGCATGAATCGGCAACAAGCCTGGCGCTGGGCGGTGGAGATGCTGCGCATGGTTCAGATACCGGGACCCGGTTCCCGCAGTCGGTTGTACCCGCATAAATTTTCCGGCGGTATGCGACAGCGGGCCATGATCGCCATGGCCCTCTCCTGCAACCCGCGGCTGATTTTAGCTGACGAGCCGACGACGGCACTCGATGTAACCATCCAGGCTCAAATCATGACCCTCATGCAGCGCCTCAAGCAAGAGTTCAAATCGGCGATTGTCCTGATCACCCATGATCTGGGGGTAATCGCCGAGATGGCCAGCAGGGTGGTTGTCATGTATGCCGGCAAAGTTGTCGAGGAAGCACCGGTGATAGCGCTTTTTAAAGACCCCAGGCACCCCTATACCCGGGGTCTGCTGGGATCGATCCCGGTCATCGGCCGCAAGGAGCAAACCGGCCGCCTGCTGCAGGAAATTTCGGGCATAGTGCCCAGCCCGGCCAACATGCCGCTGGGCTGCAGATTCCATCCGCGATGCAGTCAGGCAATGGATAAGTGCCATCAAGAGGAGCCCCCGATGACCCGCCTGGCCGAGCACAGAAGGGTTAGCTGCTGGTTGGAAGGGTAATTAGTTGATGAGTTGATTGGGTTGAATAGTTGATTAAGTTGAAAGGGAATTGGCAAACCGGTGAAAGGTGTAGGGTTTAAGGCTCACGGCATTCGGCGCACGGCAAAGGACTACTATAAAGCGAATATCGAATATCGAAACCTGAATATCGAATGTCGAAGTAATGAATTCTGTCTATTTTATAAAAAGGGATGGTTCGAAGAGAAAACATCCTTAGAATTCTTGCGGTCCGCTGTTCAAGATTTAGGTATTAATTCCAAAATCCGAAATCTAAAATCCAAAATTAATTATGGCTTTACTGGAAGTTGAAAATCTAAAAAAGTATTTCCCGGTTAAAAAAGGTGTTCTGTCCCGCACGGTCGGACAGGTGCGGGCGGTGGACGGCGTCAGTTTCACGTTAAATCGGGGGGAGACCCTGGGCCTGGTTGGGGAAAGCGGCTGCGGCAAAACCACTGTAGGTCGCTCGATATTGCGCCTCATCGAGCCCACCGCCGGCCGGGTAAATTTCAACGGAAAGAATCTGCTTGAGTTGGATCGGGAAGATCTCAGAAACATGCGCGCCTCGCTTCAGATTATTTTCCAGGACCCTTTTTCTTCCCTCGATCCTCGGATGAGTGTGGGCCAGATCATCGCCGAACCCATCCGAAACCACATGAAGATACCAAAATCGGAAATTCGGCAGCGCGTAGCCTATTTGATGGAACGCGTCGGACTCCACCCTGAGCAATTGCGCCGCTATCCCCACGAATTTTCCGGCGGCCAACGCCAGCGGATCGGCATTGCCCGGGCACTGGCGTTAAATCCTCTGGCCATCATATGCGATGAGCCGGTGTCGGCCCTGGATGTCTCCATTCAAGCTCAAGTGATCAATCTTCTGGCCCAGCTTCAGGAGCAGATGAACCTTTCCTATCTTTTCATTGCCCACGATCTGAGCGTAGTCGAGCACATCAGCGATCGGGTGGCCGTCATGTACCTGGGCCGTATTGTCGAACTAACAACCGATCGGGAACTATACCGCAATCCGCTGCATCCCTACAGCCAGGCGTTGCTTTCAGCCGTACCCATTCCGGACCCTGAAATCCACAAACAAAAAACCGTCCTGCAGGGGGATGTGCCAAGCCCGATGAATCCACCGACCGGATGCACCTTTCACACCAGATGCCCGGAGTGCGAGGATATATGTCCTCAGGAAATACCCGTTTTCAAGGACGTGGGCAACGAGCACTGGGTGGCTTGCCATTTGAGGTAAGGCTGGCACCTATTGCAGGGCTTCGTCAGTTAACCAGTTGTTGACTATTTTTATGAAAACCTCCAGCTAAATGAAAACCATGAAAATCCCAAGCACCAATTACCAAATCTCAAACAAATCCCACTCACCCAAATTCAAAAATCCAAAAAGAATTGCCTGCAGCGGCACCACACGGCATCATCACCGACCACCCAGGGTTGGTGAGGCGATATGGCTGTGGTGAACGTTTTGGTCATTGAATATTGAAGTTTGAGATTTACCCTTCGACTTTGCTCAGGGTGGCGAGCTTGTCGAACCATTTGTAATTTGGTGCTTGTGATTTGGGATTTAAATGTCTTATAAAGCCTTTTGATGCAACTTGTTTAATATTTACTTTGACATTACCCTGGTGTCTTGCGGCGCCGAATTTCCAAAATAAGGAGTGAATAATGAACACATCCCGTGATTGGGAGAAGCCGATTCGCAGATTGGAGCTTTTGATGCGGCTTAAGTCTTTTCCGGTAGCTTTCAAGCTATTTGAAGATCGGCAGGAAATTTCCAAAATTCCATTTATCCGGCGGATGAACCATAAATCCACCCTCTGCCAGCTAATCAACATGGTCAGAAACTTTGACTGGACCGTTGGAGCCGAGTTGGATGACTTCATGTCGGTGGTCTGTCCTTCAATCATCGGATTGACGGACATTCCGGACTATATGAAAGACGGAACATTTCGCAGCATCGTGTGGACCAAAAGCAGGGCCGATGCCAAAAAATATGAGGCTGAGATTCCACGACTGCCGAGCGGCAAATATACGGCGGTGGCGATGGCTCCCCTCGTATACAATCCCTTTGATCCCGACATTGTCCTGATTTATGCCAATCCAGCCCAGATGATGCTGCTGATCAATTCTCTTCAGTTTGAAAATTACGAAGTCATGCAATTTTATTGTGTCGGAGAAAGCTCCTGCAGCGATGCCATTGCAAGATGTTACCTTAAAGCCAATCCGGCTTTGAGCATTCCCTGCTACGGCGAGCGCCGTTACGGCCACGCCCAGGATGATGAAATGGTCATGGCCATTCCGGCTGAAATGATGGACAAAGCATTGAATGGGATGGAGGCCCTATACAAACGGGGAATACGCTACCCGATCAGCTACGCGGGCGCGGAAAGCGATGTTGCCCACGCTTTTCCGGCGGCCTACGGGGCAGAAGATATGATTAATAAACTCAGAGGCAATGACAACCGGCTGCTGCTTGGCGTGACCGGCAGCATCGCCACCGGCAAGACAACCGTTGCCGGCATGCTTGAAGAATTGGGGGTGCGCACCATAGATTTTGATGTTTTAAGCCGGGTGGTGGTGGAACCCGACAAACCGGCCTGGCAAGATATCGTGGCTTTCTTTGGTGAACAAATTCTGGCAGAAGACCGCAGCCTGGATCGAACCAAATTGCGCGAAATTGTGTTTCAGGATCTCGAAAAGAAGAAGAAACTTGAAAGTTTTCAACACCCCCGCATATTTGAAGAATTCATTAAGCAGGTTGAGCAGTATGCGGGCGAAGACCCGAATGTCATCATCCAGGCCGTAGTGCCGCTTCTTATCGAAGTCAATATGCAATCACTTTTTCATAACATCTTAATGGTCTATGCATCGGAGGACGAGCAAAAAAAACGTCTGATGAAAAGAGACGGGGCATCAGAAGAAATGGCCATGAACATGATTCGCTCTCAGGTCTCTGTTGATGAAAAGAAGGGGTATTGTGATTTAGTTATCGATAATTCAGGCTCACCGGAACAAACCCGCAAACAGGTTGAAAAGCTGTGGCAGAAATTGAAGAAGATCCAAAGGGAAAGGAAGGGGAGTGTTGAGTGAGTTGAACGGGCGGTGCAAATAAGTGCGATCGCGAGATAAATTTCGATTTCAGATTTCGGAATGCGGAATGCGGAATGCGGAATTAAGGTATTCTATCATTTAATTTGACACAGATAATGGACAAAAGGGAGCATTTTAAAACTATTGCAGGAGAATATGAATGCCTATACGATTTTTAAGAAACAAAGTTGTCGAGGTCCAACCACAGGCAGATGGAATGATAGCGGTTTCATGGCGGTTGACGGATGATTTATTGGCAGCTGAGGTTAATATCAGGGTGCAACTGCCGGATCTTGAGATCGCGGAAGCCGGGGCCACACTGGGCCGGCTGGTTCCAAGGGCCTGGTCGACGGCGCCCGAGCTCATCAAAAAAATCGAAGGTGTTAGAATTGGCGCCGGGTTGCGCAAGATTGCCCAGGGTCTGCTCGGCGGTCCGGAAGGTTGTCCCGTACTGGTGCAAGCGGTGCTCGAAAGTGCCAATGCCGTCATACTGCATTTTACGCGCCCTGGGCTTCAAGCAGGCGAACAGCTTGCTGAACAAGAAATGCTGACGTTCTTGAGGGAAATGATCAAAAATAATCCTCGGCTGGTGCGAAGTTGTGTGGCCTTCCAGGACGATAGTCCCATCATGCAGGGTTTGTAGGTGCTTGGTCCAGCTGAGAGCGGGATTGCCGATGTTGTATGCGATATCGCAATTTTAGTTATCAATGAGCTAAAATTCAAAATGACTAAAATGAGCTAAAATTTCGGAATCCTTTCATTTAAAAAAGACAGAATACCTTAACTCTTGTCCGCCATTCCCTAGGCGGATTAGGCATTTTAGTAATTTTTAGGCATTTTCCCGGTTTATCCGGGTCAAGCGTAAGGAGATAAGAATGATTACATTCAACCGCAGTCAGGTTATCGGCGCCGAGTTTCCGGATGAAGAAACCGTAAAATTTAACGGCATCCAGGTGGATCATATCTACAGCATGGAAATCAATATGGATGTGCGCCTCTCCGACGGGGAGATTCTGGCAATTGAAGGGCTGATGAAACGCTACACCAATTTTGTCTGTCCGGAAGCCATGCCTGTCCTTCAAACCGCCGTCGGCATGTCCCTGCGCGAACAAGGTTGGGACCGCCGCATCATGAAAGAAATCGGCCGCAAAGGCTGCGAGCACTTCGCCGAGATCATCATCGAGTGCGGCCGCAGTCTTGACCAGGCTCGTATGAGCAAAGAAATGTGGCAAGCGCTCGAAACCGATCCCGGACTGAATCAGGTGGAGTTTATGGAGAAATGGCTTGCAGAGAACCCGGCAATTGGTGCATAGTTAATCAAAATACGTTCGGAAGTTATTCGCTATTAATTATTGGTTATTTGAATGCCCAACAGTCAATATGCATTTTTAGCTAAGATTTATTGTTATACAATTGACGACCTAAATGAAATCAGATGATTAAAAAATCAAAATTGGAAAACCATTCCGGGGTTGATGAGGGGCTTGTAGCCATGTTCCTGAAGATGTCACCCGAGGAACGGTTGCGGACCAACGATAACGCCTTACGTGCAATTTTGGAGTTGCGGCATGCCTACAGGCAACGGAAAACCAGTGAGCGCAGATCTAAGCGCAATTCTTGAGGGGCTCTTGGCGGCAGGTGTCGAATTTATTTTAGTTGGTGGCTTAGCCGCCGTTGTCCAGGGAGCACCCGTCACAACAATGGACGCCGCCATTGTTCACAAACAATCCCCTGAGAATATATCCAAGCTGCTATCATTTCTTAAATCCGTTGACGCGTTTCATCGTCGACCTGACGACAAGATCATTGAGCCAAAAAATGGTGACATATCGGGCAAGGGCCACGCACTTTTTACAACCCGGCTCGGGCCTCTCGATGTCCTGGCGGCTATCGAGGAGGATAGAGCATACGGTGATCTACTTGAAAATTCAGTGGCAATAGAGTTCAGAGGCTACACTATTCGGGTTCTGAATCTTAAAATGTTGATCCATCTTAAAAGAGCTTTCAGGGATCCCAAAGACAGGCAGCGTCAACCTTTCCTTGAAGAAGCACTGCGGCAATTGGAGAAAGAAATAGGCAACGGGAATGACAATTACTAGCAAAACGATAAGGATCGACAATCTATGCGCATCGATCTTCATATTCACACTGCACCGCTCTCTGCCTGCAGCTACATTGATCCTCATGAATTGGTTCAAGAAGCGCGGCGAATGAAACTGGACGGAATATGTCTCACCGAACACCAGGTCCTATGGGATCTTGCTGGGGTGGACAAGCTTGCCCTGGAAGAAGGGATTAAGATATTTCGCGGCAACGAGTATACGACCAATCAGGGCGATGTCCTGGTTTTTGGATTCTATGAAGACATCAAGGAATTGCTGATCATTCAGGAACTGCGGGAAGCCGTGCAAAAGGCCGGCGGATTTATGATCGCGGCCCACCCTTTCCGCGGGTTTAAAACCTTTGGTATCGGTCAGCTCCAGATGACCGTCGAACAGGCAAGCAAACGCAAGGTGTTTGAATTTGTCGACGCCGTGGAGATCGGCAACGGCAAATTGTCGGAAGACGAAAACGACATGGCCCGCAAGGTAGCCGAAAAGCTTGGCCTGCCGGGAACCGGAGGCAGCGATGCCCACCGGGTCGATGAAATTGCATCCTGGATAACCGTTTTTGAAAAAGACATCGAGAATGAACAAGAACTGGTAAAGGAGCTTCACGCGGGAAGGTTCAGGGCGGAGGTCGGAAGTCGGAATGCGGAATGCGGAAGTGGGAAAGACGATCAGGACTGAGGCATTCGATTGCGGATTGGACGGGGCAGAGAGCACAGAACATAGCGTAACGGTGGAGAAAGGATGATGGAAAACAGACTAAAATTACAGGATAAATATGTATATCAATCATATGTAAACTGAATGGAGGGAGAATATTTTATGACCGAAAATGCGGTACAGGATTATTACCCGGATGACATCGCTGTATGCTATGGGTGCGGCAAATCGAACAAACATGGATATCAAATCAAAACCTACTGGGAAGGTGATGAGACCGTCAGCCGATTTCGGCCCGAACCCTTTCATACGGCTTTTCCCGGCTACGTTTACGGCGGTTTGATCGCTTCATTAATCGACTGTCATGCGACAGGCACAGCTGCCTCTGCGAACTATCGCGAGGAAGGGAAATCTCCGGGTACCGACAGTCTGGAACGATTTGTTACGGTTTCCCTGCATGTTGATTATCTGGCGCCCACGCCGATCGATACAACCCTGGAGTTGAGAGGTCGAGTGAAAGAGAACAAGGGCCGCAAAATGGTGATTTCCGTCACACTTTTAGCCAAAGGAAAAGAAACGGCCTGCGGTGAAGTGGTCGCCCTCAAAATGCCGGAAGATTTTCTGTCAAAAAATGACTAAAAGACCCTTAATCGGTGTTGCCGTTATTGTCATAAAGGATAACCGGGTGCTCCTGGGAAAACGCAAAAACTCACATGGGGCTGCCACGTGGGCTTTTCCGGGCGGTCATTTGGAGTTTAATGAATCCATCGCAGACTGTGCTGCAAGGGAAGTGTTTGAAGAGACCGGACTGAGCATTAAAAATTTGCGTTTCGGTCCCTATACCAACGATATCTTTACTGCCGATAATAAACATTATGTCACCCTTTTTGTGACAGCTGACCATGACTCCGGTAGACCGGAGGTCAAAGAGCCCCATAAGTGCGAAAAATGGCAATGGTCGGAATGGCCGCCCAAAATGCAGCCTCACTTCTTGCCGATTCAGAATCTGCTGAAGCAAAATTTTAAGCTGCCAAAGTAGTACCTGAAATTTACCCGGGTCGCAGGCGTTCATATGCAAGAGGAGTCCCCTGATACAATAAAATTAGATGCTTCACCCCGCAGAGCGGGGCGCTTAAGGGCGACGCCATAGTGCAATATGCCGAGCCCGTAATAATATAGGTAATAAAACAATTCTAATGAATAGGCTTCAAAAGGCTGGCGTCATATTTATAGGATTATGTGTCGCTATATTCATCATCTATGAAGTTCTGAGTTATCTGGCCCAACCTGTCCCGGACCACCCGTATTTTAATCCGGCTGGTTTCATGGTCATCGCCCATCGCGGGGGACGCAGCCTGGGTCCGGAAAACACCCTCTACACATATCAGCGTGCGGTGGACCTGGGAGTTGATGTACTCGAAATCGATGTACACCTCACCCAGGACAACCACCTGGCGGTCATCCACGATAAAACCGTTGATCGGACCACCAATGGTTCCGGCCCGGTCGAAAGCTATAAACTGGCTGATTTGCAAAAACTCGATGCCGGTTATCGCTGGTCGGCTGACAGGGGAGATGCCTTTCCGTTACGGGGCAAAGGCATAAAAATACCGATTCTGGCCGAGGTTTTTCAGGCATTTCCGCTGATGCGGATAAACATTGAAATCAAAGGCTCCAAATCCGCCGCAATAACTTCACTTTGCCGGACAATACAGGATCACAACATGTCGCAGAAAGTGATGATAGCCTCTTTTAATGCCGCGGCCTTAAAAAAATTTCGCTCGATGTGCCCCGCCGTTGCGACATCGGCCGGCGCCTCAGAAGCAATTTGGTTTTATTCGCTGCAAAAAATGCATATGGAATCAGCCTATTCGCCAAAGGCCCAGGCACTGCAAGTTCCTGAAAACTACGGTGACCTGCAAGTTACGAATAAAAGGTTCGTGGAGGCTGCCCACGCCCGCAACATGCGGGTCCAGGTGTGGACAGTCAACGATATCGATTCCATGAAGCATCTTCTAAAAATTGGCGTGGACGGAATAATGACGGATTACCCGCAAAGATTAATAGCGATATTAAAAAAGAAATGAATACGGTACGACAATCAGCGGCCTCCCGGTTACTTAGGCGATTAGGCCAATAAAATTCACCCCCAATATATGAAATACCGTTGAGCCATCAAATTTAGTGCTTATACTAAAATTAAATCATATTACCGGGCTAAGCAGTACCGGTTTAATTGGAATTTTTTATTAACCGAAAGAATAGGTTTTCTGTATTATAAAAATCCTATCTGCAAACCAATCTTAGAATCATAAGATTGCACATATATTTGGAGGAACGATCATGTCTCATAATCTACCTGAGTTACCTTACGCATATAATGCGCTGGAACCATATTTTGATGCCCAAACAATGGAAATCCATCACACGAAACATCACCAGACCTACGTGGATAAACTTAATGCCGCCCTGGAAGGAAATTCTGATTTGCAAAGTAAAAGTGTTGAAGATTTATTGCGCGGTCTCAATTCGGTCCCGGAAAACATCCGAACGGCAGTCAGAAATCATGGTGGTGGTCATTTCAACCATTCCTTTTTCTGGCCCATGTTAAGAAAAGAAACCAGCTTCGGCGGTGGGGTGGCCGATGCCATCAATTCATCGTTTGGCAGCTTTGATACCTTTAAGGAACAGTTTTCAAACTCAGCCGCCCTTTTGTTCGGCAGCGGTTGGACCTGGCTGGTCTGGAGCAACAACGAATTGCAGATCGTAACGACAGCAAATCAGGACAATCCGCTAAGCCAGGGCAAAACGCCGATTCTGGGCATTGATGTCTGGGAGCATGCTTATTATTTGAAATACCAGAACCGCAGGCCTGAGTATGTCAGTGCATTTTTCAATGTGATCAACTGGGATACGGTTAATGACTATTTTAATGCGGCGAAAGGTTAATGATCGACGTCGAAAAGAGATAACCTGATGCAAAAGGGCAGGCTCCGAAGGGCCTGCCCTTTTCCGCTTAGTGCTTTATACAAAGATCAGGCACAATATTCTCTCCGAGCTGAAGGCTCTGCGTGCCCACTTCCGACCATAGGCTTGCAGGCCAGTGGGGAAGCCAACAAACCTTTACCCTATAGTTGCATAAAATTTTGAAATCCGACTTCGCTGCTGCAATGAAGACCATTGAAAGTATTGACTGATCCTGGATTCTGGTTTCTGGATACTGGATGTCGTTGAAATTCACCGATAGTGTCCTGTTAAATATCCAGCATCAAGTATCAAGCATCCAGCATCTGCCCGGAAAAAGCAACGATCTCAGACATAACGGCCAGGCTAGATGACAAGAATTTATGCAATGTTAGGATTTATTCCATGGGGTCTACCCATGCTAAAATCAAAAAGCATCCATCTACTGCTTTCAGTTATATTCCTTATCTTTACTACTGCCTCTAGAACTGCCGGCGCTAATAGATATCAGGAAAATTCCAGACGAGATAGTGCCGCAAATGAAAATTTGGGGTCGGAATCTTTTAAACATATTATTCTCACCTTGCAGGAAGATCCCAGATACACACAGGCTGTGACCTGGCGAACGGATGTAAGGCTCAATCAGGCAATAGCCGAAATTGCCTTATCTTATCCTTCACCCGATTTCGGCAAATCAGCTAAAAAATATCAGGCTAAAACCTCCAGGCTGAAAACCGATAAAGGCCTGAAGTATTATCATTCGGTCAACTTTAAGAATCTGCTCGCGGATACCGTCTATGCTTACCGTGTCGGCAATGGAAAAGTGTGGAGCGAATGGTTCCAATTCCGCACTGCCAGTGAAAAGCTCAAAGATTTTTCTTTTATTTACCTAGGCGATGCCCAGCACGACGTGTATTCCCTCTGGTCACGCACAATACGCGCGGCCGTCATTGAAGCGCCCAGGGCCCGCTTCATAATTCATGCCGGTGATATGGTTGATCGTCCCAATTCAGACCGTCAATGGGATGAATGGTTCAGAGCGGGCGGTTGGATTCTGGCAATGATACCTAATGTCCCGGTAGCCGGAAATCATGAATATAGCAAACAGGGACTGGGGAGGTTCACCCTTTCAAAATATTGGAAATCCCAGTTTGCCTTGCCTAAGCTGGATCACGAAGATTTGGATAAAACAGTTTACAATATTGATTTTCAAGGAGTGCGAGTCATCGTGCTCAATTCGAATCTGGCAATCAAGGATCAGGCAAAATGGATGGAAAATGTGCTTTCAAATAATTCCAATCGTTGGACCATAATAGCAGCTCATCATCCTATCTATTCATCTGCCAAAAGGCGCAGGAACAAGCCATTGAATAATTACTGGAAACCGGTATTTGAAAAATACAAGGTGGATCTGGTGCTTCAGGGGCATGATCATGTTTATGCGCGCGGCCGGGGGCCCTGCCCCGAGGGAGGCAACTGCCGGGGGCCGATATACGTTACCTCAGTCAGCGGTCCGGGCATGTATAAGCTCGATGGCAGAAATTGGATGGACCGCGCAGCAGAAAATATGCAGCTGTTTCAAGTCATTTCAGTATCAGAAAATACTCTGAGCTACCAATCGATTACTGTTACCGGCGAAGTATATGATGCTTTTGAAATAGTTAAAGATTAGAATATTAAATTTTCATTCTTATCTTTTTATGAATCAAACTTAAATTAAATAGATGGAACACCATAATTTTAGACACTTTAGACATTTCAGACAGTTGTTGGAGAACTCTTGCAGTTAATCAGCAGCAAATTAGCCATTTCAAATTGATCAATTCCGGCTAGTCCGGGTTAGGACATATATCATGCAAACAAAATTATTTATAAATGGAGAATTCATTTCCGGTGACGGTCCGGGCGAGGAAATACTCGACCCGGCAACCGGTAATACTATAGCCTCTGTTTCCGAGGCATCACCGGATCAGATAAATCAAGCCGTCCAGTCGGCATCGGCTGCATTTGCATCATGGTCAGTCACGACTCCCGGAGACCGGTCTGGAATGCTGCTCAAACTTGCCGATCTCGCACAAGTGGTTTCCGTGACGCGCTTCAATGATACCGATGAAGCCATCATGTGGGCCAACGATTCCGACTATGGACTCGCTTCATCCGCGTGGACCCGGGATATCGGCCGGGCCATGCAAGTCGCAAGCCGCCTCCAGTATGGCTGCACCTGGATCAACACCCACTTCACGCTTGCCACCGAAATGCCCCACGGGGGCATGAAGCAATCCGGCTATGGAAAAGACATGTCCATGTATGGGCTGGAGGATTACACAACCGTGCGGCATGTAACGGTCAAACTGGATTGAGCGGCCCGGTCACTACATCATGACTTTGTCCCGGATTGATCATCGGTTTGGATCCAAGACAATTGTGATATTGAATCCATACCAATTATTTCACAGCTGCGATGGCTTTTATTTGATGTATATCTGATAAAACTCGGTGCCATGAGGTCCCGTCTAAACGCTTAAGCCAAAGCTCACCATTAGACAAAACCGCAAACAGATCATTGTCTAATTGAACAAATCGCTCAACCATATGCCTCGACCAGGGTGCAGACAGCATGCCATCTGAAGCAAGATGCCAGGTCTGCCCCCCATCGTAGGATTCCTCGATTCGTCCGTTCCTTGATACACCATCAGCTGGTCCTGCAATTATATGTTGGGCATTGGACGGGTCAATCCATATGGCACGTATATAACACCTGTATATGTTTCTCCAACTTCGGCCTCCATCAGCCGAACGATAGAGTCCTCCACCTGTAGCGGCGGTGACAAGATCAGCGGAAGTCCGGTGGACTGTGATTGAATGGACATCGGGATGAATCATTGTTCCTAGCTTACGATTAATGTCCGGGTTGCCATCACTGCCTTCAGCCAAATTCCATGTTTTACCACTATCATCAGAAATTAGAACACCACCAACTTCAACGGCCGCGTAGATCCGACCGCGATACTTATCAGGTTTCGCGACGGCAAATCCACGCACACAACCAGCCTTTGGCGAGTATGGCAGAAACCAGCCGTTTGTGTCACGTAATGTACCAATTTCCGGTTTGCTGCTCCAGGTTTTCCCGCCATCACTTGACACAAAAATGCCGGCGGGTTCAGTACCAATCAGAAAGGTCATAGGTGTGTAGGATGAACTGACAATCCATCGTGCATGTCGAATTGAAAGCCGGTCATTGCTCTCATGCCAAGATTGACCGTTATCAGAAGAGCGCCAGATGCCATTAGTGGTGCCAGCTATGATTACTCCCTCGGATACGGCAATGCTTGTTAAAGCTCTTTCCCTTAGGGTATGCCTGACAATTTCCCAGTCTCCGTTGGTTTGTGTAACGATGAATAATCCTATTGCCGTGGCGATGTATAAGATGGCGGCCATTTGTATATCTCCAGTATGATGTGAGTTATGGAATTGTTTTACTAATGCAAAAAATTTCAGCTTCTTAGAATTGCACCATCGTTATCCACACTGCTTAGAATTATGAATCCGAAATAACCATTTGTAAAGGACATTGAGATAGAGATGGTTCACAGTATACGAACACTGCTTTACCATTAATGCTTCTCACAATGCGGAATCTTGCATCTGATATGGTAGATTTACGTGTTCAATGGTCTTAGGGCCATCCTCGACTTTCGATTATTAAGGATTATATTTATTGTTCATTTTATGTAAATATATCAGTGCTTATAAAGTAGCAATGATCTCGGGGGTGAATGAAATATGCCATCAGAGCCCAAAACAACGCTTCTGATTATACGTCACGGAGAGACGGTGTGGAATGCAGAACACCGTTTCCAGGGGCATGGTGATAGTCCGTTGACGGAAATCGGACGCAACCAGGTTGCAGCGATCGGTCGCCGCTTAAAAGCAATTAATTTTGACACTCTGATCAGCAGCGATCTGGGGCGCACACAGGAGACAGCATCGATAATTACTGATATTACGGGTCACGATGTTGAGCTAGACCGTCGTCTCAGAGAAAGAAACTACGGCGTTTTCGAGGGTTTGACGGTTCCTCAAATAAGAGAAAAGCATTCCGAGGTGTACGATCAATTTAACACTGATGACCCGGAGTACATCCTGCCTGGAGGTGAAAGCCACCGCCAGCATTTCCGGCGCAATGTTGCATTTTTTGAAGAATTGCTAACCGAAAGATTCGGCACTAAAGTTGCTGTCGTGGCTCATGGAGGCGTTCTGGACAGTATTTTCCGTTACGTTGCCGGCCTGCCGCTGGAACAGCCGCGCTGCTTCATTACGACCAATGCCAGTCTGACCATCGTCTGCCACGGCAATTTCTACGGCACCACCCGCTGGGTGGTCGAAACGTGGTGCGATGCAGGGCATCTAAAAGGCATCGGCCAGAATTTCGGTTTGGGATAACTTTTAAAAGGCTACAAGTGTCGCATCCCAGAAATATTATTTAGAATATTTCTTACCACCATGGCGTGCTCCCCATCTGTCATTTTTTTGCAACCGCACAGGCGTCAACTTAACAAGAGAGATTGTCGTAGGGCGGGCCACCGTGCCCGCCGTTTATGGTCGGCACGGTGGCCAACCCGACATTATGACAATACCTGAATCTTGCATGAAAATTAATGGGAAGAGTGCCTTGCATATGCCTCCAAGCTTCCCAGGTGGAATTCTTACGCATGGCTTTTTGAGCGGATCGTTTCAAGAATTCGAAAGCCTTTTGAATTTTTTCTTAACCTTTTGCCGCAACAGGACCTAAAGATTTAATTGGCTAAAAATTTGGGTGTGTAAGTTCTAAACAAATTGCATCAGAAGGATTATTTCAAGAGGAGATTCTATTTGTATGCCCTCATCTTGCGCCAACCTTCATCACTAAAGCGCTTTTCGCGACTTAATCCCCATTCTTTCATCGCTTCATAGTATGCCAGAATATCGGTCTTTGCGAGCTTTTGGATTTGATCGCGTTCCTGGTTTCTGCGTTGGGTGTCATCCGGGGTGATGCCAACCCAGGTGGCATAGCCATCATCGAAGACCTTTTCTGCCGTAAGCTCTTGTGGTGATATGCCCATGGACCCGGCATACTGCCGAACGACATCCAAGTTCATCTCCAGCACCCAATCGTTATCCCAGACCCTGCTGGCGTGTTTGCTGTCGACGGTCTGGCTGCACCGGGGGCAATAGACCTCTTCGATGGCAGTTTCATTCAGAACCATTTTGCCGAAAAAGATTTCAGCCTCATTTTGATTACAGGTACAGGCGATTTTGTAACTCTGGCACATGGTATATCTCCTTTTTGAAGATCTTTATAAGTATTGGGAAGTGGAGCTTACCATGTATCCTAATTTTATATGAACCTAAACGCATTGACTTAGGTCAAGAGTCCATCGACTTTTATTATGACCAGGGTAATATCGTCTTCGGTTTTTTGACCCAGCGTAAATTGGTTGAGTTCATCGTAAACAGCGCTGAGGATATCGCCTGCTTCTGCCTCGGCGTTTTGTCGGATGACATTGCGCAGTCGCTCTTTGCCGAACATTTCACCGTCTCGGTTGACAGCCTCCCAGATGCCGTCCGTCCCGACTGCAATAATCTGACCGTTTGTCAGGCCGTTGCGATGATTCTCCTCATAATCAAAACCTTCGTTTACCCCAAGGGCCAGACCGCTGCCCTTCAGTTCTTCAAAATCGTCCCGCACCGGATCATAAACAAGGGCCGGGTCATGGCCGGCGCGCACCCAGTCAAGGCGTTTATTCTCCGGATCAATGGTCAGATAAAACAGGGTCATAAATCGGCCCGTCTCTAGTACATCCTGGGTTAAGTGACGATTCATGGCCGTGATAATCTCGGAAATCGTTCCGGGTTGCGACGCGCG
>Ga0209637_1000078_pt1 | contig 43833 bp, 43 predicted proteins | sample OlaalgELextract3_2_FD_187379 | JGI IMG/M metagenome (GOLD analysis project Ga0209637, IMG submission 187379) | Olavius algarvensis symbiont microbial communities from Tuscany, Italy - Type G ELBA extract 3 (SPAdes) (version 2) | ecosystem: Host-associated > Annelida > Digestive system >... | reverse complement strand
TACCTGTACGACCCGCCGCTTGACGGTAAGTCCATCGGACATGCCGCTGATTATTATGAGGGTATGGATGTCCATTACAGCAGCGGTGTCTTTAATAAGGCCTTTTATATTCTGGCCACGACCAGCGGATGGAACCCTCGCAAGGCATTTGATGTATTTGTGCTTGCAAACCAAAATTACTGGATTCCGAGTTCCGGTTTTGTTGATGCCGGCGCCGGATTGATCGATGCCGCCGAGGACCTGGGGTATTCATCCTACGATGTCTGGGCGGCGTTAGACCAGGTGGGTGTAAGTTTGCCAAATCCGGCCTTGATTTTTCTTAGTCTTCCGGCCGGTGCAACTGAAGGGGATGTTGCCGTCTCCGCCACAGTGGAACTTTCGGCGATACCCGCTGCTGATACCGATGTGAATCTTGCGTCCGGCAATCCAGGCGAACTGCAGGTGCCGGCAAGTGTAACGGTCCTGGCAGGACAGTCATCAGCCGAGTTTTTTATAACTGTTGTCGATGATACGGATCTGGATGGATCCCAGGCTGCAGAGATTTCCGCTGCAGCAGACGGATACAGTGCTGCCAACGAAAGCATCCTGGTACATGACAATGAAACCGCCACGTTGACAGTCGATGTGCCGGCATACGCAACCGAAGGCGACGACCTGCTGTCCGGTCAGGGGACCCTATATGTCAGCTCCCCTGTAGACAGGGATGTTAACGTGTCGCTCACTATCGACGATACCAGTGAAGTTACCGTGCCGGAATTTGTAATTGTACCGGCCGGTCAAAGTTCGGCATCGTTTGATCTTGCCATAGCCGAGGATATTGAAATCGATGCAACCAGAACCGCCACCATAACCGCTTCGGTAACGGGCTGGTCTTCCGGCAGCGATACCATTGATGTTTTTGATAATGAAAATATGGATTTGGCAGTAACTGTGCCCCCAAACGCGAATGAAGGTGATGGTGTCACAGCCAATGCGGGAACGGTTTCCATATCCGGTACCTGGGCAACCGATTTAACCCTGGACCTGGTTTCGAACGATACCTCTGAAGTCATGGTCCCGGCGACCGTGACTATCAGGACCGGACAGACGACCGGGATATTTGATGTAGCGATTATTGACGATTTGATAATTGATGGCAGCCAGACAGCAACCATTACTGCCTCTTCGGCCGGCTGGAATTCAGGCAGCAGTTCCGTCATGGTCCGGGACAATGATCCCGGCATGCTCCGGTTCAATTCAAGCACATACACAGCTAACGAGGATGGGGGCAGTGTAGATATTGTCGTAACGCGTTTCCCCAGCAGCGTCGGTACCCTAACCGTTGACTATGCCACCAGTGACGGTACGGCGAGCTCTGGAGCCGACTACACACCTTCATCAGGAACTTTGACATTTGATGCCGGCGCAACCGAAAAGATAATAACGGTTCAAATCCTGGATGATACCCTGGCTGAAGAGAGCGAGACCGTCATTCTAACGCTCAGCAACCCCGGTGGCGGGGGCACCCTTGGAAATCCGAATACGGCGACGCTCAGCATAACCGATGATGAGGGGGCTGAAATTGCCCTTCCGAAATATCTTTATGATGGGGATAATTACCTTTGGGATATCCAGCGAGATGGAAGCATATGGTCTGGAACAATCGATGCATATGATGGCGGCCATGACTATAGCGGTTTTGCATCCTTTTCCAATGGACTGCTGGTTGGCGGCAGGGAGGTCATAATCGGTCCGGCCGTAATTTCCGGCCTTAAAATCACGCGCAGGATATATGTGCCGGATAATTACGCCTATGCGCGGTTTCTTGAAGTTATCCATAATCCCGGCCCAACCCCAATCGACATAACCGTGCCGATCCATACAGACCTGGGCTCTGACTACACTACTGTAATTGTAAGCACCTCCAGCGGAGAGACCACATTTACAACCGATGATAACTGGATTGTTACAGATGACAGTGATGTTTTCAGAGATAATATCGTGATTACTTCAGATGACAGTGATGGTTCAGGAGATCCGACAATAGTCCATGTTATTGCCAACGACTACGGCAGTATCAGACCCTCCTGGGTTTCAGCCCCAACGGGATCGGTTTATTATAATCATGTTTTAACCGTTGGCGCGGGCGATACCCGGATCATCATGCATTTTGGGGCTCAAAATCCGAACCGGGCAACTGCTTTGGCTAAAGCCGATCAGTTGATGCAACTGGAACTGGATGCCCTGGCGGGGTTATCGACAACCGAAATTAACCAAATTGCCAACTTTAAAATACCGAAAGTCATATCAGTCGAACTGCCGGAATTTGTTACTGAAGGTGATGGTGACCTGCTTGAAGCCGGAGTTGTCGGCGTCTCTAAACCACCGCCAAGCGACCTGGTGATTACGCTGTCATCGAGCAGCCCAACCGACTTGATGGTGCCCTCAGCCATTACGATTCCGGCCGGTCAGACAACGACTGCTTTCGATCTGACCGTTCCGGATGATGCCCTCCTTGATGGCGCCCGTACCGTCACGGTTACCGGCACGGCTGCGGGTTACTATTCAGGTTCAAACACTGTAAGTGTGCATGACAGTGAAATTGCGACTTTGGCGGTGGACCTGCCGGCATCCGCAATAGAAGGCGACGGGGTGCTTTCTGGACAAGGTTCGGTAACAGCCAGTTCGATAGTGGATTCCAGCGTCCTGGTTGGATTGAGTTCGGGTGATGAGGGCGAAGTTCGCGTCCCGGCAACAGTTTTGATCCCGGCCGGCCAGGATTCAGCCGCCTTTGACCTTGATATTATTGATGATGGCAAGATCGACGGTACCCAGACGGGCGTTATAACCGCAGCCGTCGGGGGATGGACTGCAGGCCGCAAAACCATCGACATCCAGGATAACGAAAGCCAGGTCTTAACCGTTATTGTTCCTGCAAAAGCTTTTGAGTGGCAAGGAGTATTAGCCGGCCAGGGATCGATTGAGATTCAGGGGACCTATGCTTTGGACCTGGTGGTGGCTTTGTCTTCTGATGACACGTCCGAAGTGGTGGTTGCGGATACGGCCACGATTCCATCCGGGCAGACAACGGCCAGCTTTGACCTGACAATTATCGACGATGGTGTTCTTGACCGTGATCAGAATGTAACGATCGCGGCATCTGCTTCAGGGTGGGTCACCGGCTCCGACACGATCATGGTTGCGGAAGGCTATCGCAAGGGGACTGAATTCCGGGTTAACACCCATACCTTTATGTACCAAAGATATTCCTCGATAGCAAAACTTGAAAACGGCGGATTCGTCGTTACCTGGGTATCATACGGCCAGGATGGCAGCGACGATGGCATATATGGCCAGATCTTTGACAGTTCCGGAGTGAAGGTCGGCGGCGAGTTTCCGGTCAATACATACACTGAGAATGCACAGTCACAGCCTTCAATGACCGGTCTTAAAGGCGGTGGATTAATTGTGGCCTGGGAATCCTATGATCAGGATGGCAGCAGCAGCGGCATTTATGGCCAGATCTTTGACAGTGCCGGAGCGAAGGTCGGCGTCGAGTTTCCGGTTAATACCTACACTGAGAAGGCGCAGTCACAGCCTTCGTTGGCCGGTCTTGAAGGCGGCGGTTTTGTCGTCACCTGGGAATCATACGAACAGGATGGCAGTTGGGAGGGCATCTATGGCCAGATCTTTAACGGTACCGGCGTCAAAATTGGGAGTGAGTTTCCGATCAATACGTACACCGCCAGTCGACAGTCACATTCTTCGGCGGCCGGTCTTAAAGGCGGCGGGTTCGTCGTCACCTGGGAGTCATTCAGGCAGGATGGCTCGGGCAATGGCATCTTTGGCCAGATCTTTGATATTACCGGCGTTAAAGTGGGCAGCGAGTTTCCGGTCAATACCTACGTTGTGGGCATGCAGTCATATCCTTCGGTGGCCGGTCTTGAAGGCGGCGGGTTCGTCGTCACCTGGGCATCATACGACCTGGACGGCCGCGGCGCTGACCTCTTCGGCCAGATCTTTGACAGTTCCGGGGTTAAAACGGGCAGCGAGTTTCCGGTCAATACCCACATGCCGTACAGCCAATCGAAGTCTGCGGTGGCCGGGCTTAATGGCGGCGGGTTTATTGTGACATGGGAATCATTCATGCAGGATGGCAGTGGTGACGGCATTTTTGGCCAGATTTTCGACAGCAATGGAGCTTTTGTCAGCAGCGAGTTTTCCATCAATACCTTCACTCCGTATTATCAATCACTCCCGGCGGTAACCGGACTTAAAAACGGCGAATTTGTCGTGACCTGGGAATCATACGGCCAGGATGGATACGCTCAAGGTATTTACGGGCAAATGTTCGTTACCGATTTTATTGTGATAACCATACCTGCGAGCGTTACCGAGGGTGATGGTGTGTTAAGCGGCGAGGGTTCCATGCGAGTGGCTCGGGTACCCGTCAATGATCTTGTCGTTCAGCTTACATCGAGCGACCCCTCGAAACTGGACGTCCCGGTTACGGTCACCATTTTGGCGGGTCACACATCCCAGTCGTTTGACTTAACAATTGGCGATGACGATCTGCTGGATGGCTCTCAAACGGTTATCGTATCGAGCACCTCGGATGATTATCCCTCCAGCTTGACCTCGTCGATGGTCAATGACGATGAAACCGCCGGACTAATCGTTACAATACCTGAAACAGCAAAAGAGGGCGACGGTGTTTTAGTCGGCCGGGGAACTGTTACAGTAGGCGCGGTAGTAGATCGCGACGTTTCGATAAAACTGCTGTCAAATGATGTTTCCGAAGTCTGGGTGGTATCTGCGGTTACGATTCCAGCCGGTCAAACCACGGCTGGCTTTGACCTGATAATTGTGGATGATGCTAAGATTGATGGAACCCGGACCGCCACCATTACAGCCTCCGTACCCGGCTGGACCTCGGGAAATGACGCCATATACGTGTTAGATAACGATGCTTTTTTAGCGCTCGATGTCCCACCTGTGGCAAAAGAGGATGAAGGTGAGCTGATTAACGCGGGCACCATAACGATCATAGCCGCATTAGGCGCGGATCTGATCATTGATTTATCCTCAAATGACACTTCCGAAGTAACAATACCGGCAACCGTAACAATACCAGCCGGCGCAACGTCAGTCTCATTTGATGTGACAATCATTGATGATACCGCAATTGACGGAGTCCAAACGGCAACCATTACGGGGACGGCCGCCGGATTTACTTCCGGCACGGATGATATTGAGGTTATCGACAATGATGAAGATAACGAAATACCGGCCTGGACCACCTATCAGGGCAACCCGTCTCATAGCGGTTATGTCCCGCTTTCACTCGATCCACAAAGTTTCACCGAGCGCTGGGTTAAGACCTTGAGTACAAGGGCATTAAACCCGGTTGCAGCGGCTGACGGCCGTGTACTTGTCAGCCCGCGGAGTTACTATTATGATCCACAACTGTTTGTGCTCAGTGCCGCCAATGGTGAAATTGCATGGCAAAAAGATTTTGATGCCGTCTACTCGGTGAACCCGCCCGCTTATGATGACGGTATTGTGTATGTTCAAATAGGCGAAGAGTTTGCACGTCGGACCCCCCCTTATCTCCAGGCTTATAATGTTGCTAACGGCAATTTAATTTTTCAGAGCCCTTTTGACGCTCAATCGGAAATTAATTATGCTCCCACGATATATAACGGCAATGTTTATGTAAATGGGGGGGATTACGGCGGCGCTTATAGCTTTGACGGGTGGACCGGGGAGCAGTTATGGTTTGTGAGGCTAAATCAATATGATGAGTGGACGCCGGCTGTAAATGAAGAATTTGTGTTTGCGTATACCGGCGAATACTCTCCTGAATTGACTGTTATCAACCGGCAGAGCGGAGTCACGGCATTCAGCATCCCTGACCCCAACTTTGACTGGAATGGCTGGAGTATGAACCTGGCTCCTGTGCTTGGCTCAGAAAACAACGTAATTGTTATTCAGGCTGATCGGTTAATCAGCTTTGACCTTGGCACACGGACAATCGGCTGGGAGATCCAGGAAAGTTTTAAGGGTCAGCCGAGCGTGGCCAATGGGCGCATATACGCCATATCTGCCGGCGCCTTGAGTGTCAGGAACGAATCTACCGGGGCTCCTCTCTGGTCATGGTCACCACCGAGCGGGAGTCTTCGCGGCACCATGATCGCTACCGACAGCCATATATTTGTCGGCACGGATGCTGCAACTTATGCGATTGACCTGAATACCCAGACCCAAGTCTGGAGTTATCCTGCCGGCGGTAAACTGGCGCTAAGCGAAGGTCTCCTATTCATCGCCACGGAATCGGGCACCCTGGTTGCAATAACCGTAGGCATTGATTTCGATAAAGACGGAATAGCGGACCACATAGAAGTAACAACCTGCACCGATCCCAATGATGCCGACACCGATAACGACGGAATCAGCGACGGTGCTGAAGATGCCAATCAGAACGGTGTCGGAGATCCGGGTGAAACCGATCCTTGTGATGAAGATACTGATAACGATGATTTACCCGACGATTGGGAAATCGATAACGGACTTGATCCTTTGGACAGCACCGGGGTGAATGGCAAAGACGGAGATCTCGACTCTGACGGATTGACCAATTACGAGGAATACCTTTTGGGGTCCAGCCCTGATAATAATGCCGACCCCCAACCAAGCCCCCCGGTAATCATAGAAGCTATTCCGCATCAGGGTGCCGGTATCGGCCCGGACACGACCCGAGTGCCTAACAATGCATCCTTTGCCGTTTATATTGAAGATGCGGACGGAATAGATGTTACCGATCCATCCAGCATCTCTTTTAGCATTGACGATGGGGAAACGGTCTATGGTGTAGATCTGGATAATACCCTGGAGGTTAGTCTGTGGGTTATAAAATTAGATCCAAACGAGGACGACACTGCCGTGACACGGCTTTGGGCTGTGTACCACCGGGCAGAAGACGATGCCCGCGCAAATTCTTATCTTTATGATTACGATATCAATGTCTTGGTGAGCGTCAAAGATAGAAGACAGGATTGGATGATTCCAACGAGCTTTGATTTTAAGATTGAAACGGAAATCGAACACAATGATGCCGAGGATAATTCACCTGGCTATGTTCAATTCATCCCGGAAGACACCGATTATGATGCCGGTATTGAAATCACCGGTGGCGACTTGGCTGGCGCCAAGATCTACTATAACAGCAGTGAACCGGTGCAACCGGTTGTCGGTCCGATCAATGAGCTTCCCTCCATTGACCTAACCGATGTCAACGCGGTCGGCGTGCCGATGAATCTTCAGCCGCCGGCCGTCTTTTCAACACCGGTGAAGCTCTTTATCCCGGTAGCGGGAGAAACATATGTCGGCAACCTGAGCATATACTTCTATAACGGTGTGGACTGGGTGATGGCCTGTGATGCCGCCGGCAATGTTACTGCCGGTGGAGACGGTTGGATGGTTCCGGGTTCGCGAGTAAACCATAATGATGAATTTCCAGCGGCCATTGAGATTCAGGTCTATCACTTTTCAGCAGTACAGGCGGGAACTTCTGGGTCAGATAGCAGCGGTACTAGCGGCAGCAGCAGTGCCAGCAGCAGCGGGGGCGGGGGCGGAGGAGGGGGCTGTTTTATCGCAACTGCGGCACACGCTTCACCTTTCGAGCCTCATGTCCGGTTGCTGTATGAGTTGCGCGACCGCTTTCTGGCTTATTTTCAGTAGGCCGGGCTTTGGCTCCGATTGGATCCGCGAGATTCCTTTGACTTTTCTAAAGCGTCTGCTATCCAATATCGAACACGCTTCTGGAAACATCAAATGCAACTTGCTTTTTGCAATCGTTTCAGCTTTGAGGTTAAAGTCTGTCACTATCCGCCCGGCTCTTCTAAATGGAATCCTATCGAGCATAGAATGTTTTCTTTCATCAGCAGCAATTGGGCCGGTCAACCGCCACTGGGCTATGAAACGGTATTGAAATTCATTCGCACCACTAAGACCACTGCCGGATTGAAAATCCGTGCTTTTTTTAAGTAGTGATAACTTTGATTTTTTTTTCAAATTCATCAAGAACAATCAAACAGAAAAGGAATGAACCCGTGAAAGAGAAAAATTTTATCATTATCCGAATTTTTCTTATACTACTGTGTGCTTCTTCCGCGGCTTCTGCAGAAGCATCAGTTACATCAGTTAAATTGGTACCAGACCCTTGGCCTCCGTATGTAATCGGAGAAGAAGGCAATAGCCCGGCCGGCGGAGTAACTGTGGAAATACTCACAAAAATCTTTGAAAGGTTGGAAAATGTAATACTGGAGATGAAACTGTATCCGTGGAAAAGGGCGCTGAATTATGCTGTTGAAGGCGATGTTGACGGAATCTGGATGGTGGTGAAGAATGAGGAGCGCATTCAGGTTCTGGAGTTCACAGAACCGTTGCTGGAAGCCCGTGCGTTATTCTGGTATCTGCGTTCACGCTATCCTGACGGCATCAGATGGGAGACGCTGGCTGACCTGGCGCCGTACCGGATCGTTGTTGTCAGGGGATATGAATACACAAAGCCCTTATTCCAAAAATCAATCAGGTGCTTGGTGAATTAAAAGCTGACGGAACCGTAGAAAAAATTCTTCAAATGTCGAAGGAATAACAGCCTAACTCGGCGCCGAGCTATTATGCAAATTCTATTTTATTTTGGCTTTGTACAGCCTCAGACTGTTTGTCACAACGGAAACACTGCTGAAGGCCATGGCCAGGGCGGCCAGGATGGGATGCAATTGGCGCAGCATCGTCGGCAGGGATTCAAACGGGTAGAGGATCCCGGCGGCAATCGGAATCAGAATGACATTGTAGCCGAAGGCCCAGAAAAGATTTTGTTTGATCGTACTCATGGTCGCGCGGCTGAGGCGGATGGCCCGGGGCACACCGCTTAAACTGCCGCTGGCGAGAATGACTCCGGCGGTTTCGATCGCCACATCGGTGCCGGTCCCAATCGCCAGGCCGACATCGGCCTGGGCCAGGGCCGGGGCGTCATTGATGCCGTCACCCACCATACCGACCCGCTCGCCGTTTTGCTGCAACGCTTTTACTTTGGATGACTTCTCTTCCGGCCGAACCTCGGCTAAAATCTCATCGATATTGACCTGGGAGGCGATGGCTGCGGCGGCCTGCTGATTATCGCCGGTCAGCATCACGACTTTTAAATGCTGGTTGTGAAGCTGCCGAATGGCGTCTTTGGATTCCGGTTTGAGCGTGTCGGATACTGAAATCAGGCCGCACAGCGCCTTGTCCCTGACCACCACCATCACTGTTTTGCCCTGGGATTGGAGCGCCTCGATCTCGTTGTCGGCGGCTTGAATGTCGATACCTGTTTCCTGGAACCATTTGGGTTTGCCCACCATTACCGGATTGCCGGCCACACCGGCCTGGACGCCGAAACCTCCCGAAGCTTTGAAATCCCTGAGCTCAAAAAGTTCGATCTGCCGGGTTTTGGCCTCATTCACGATGGCCTTTCCCAGGGGATGTTCAGAGCCTTTTTCAACCGAGGCTGCCAGTTTCAAAAGATCGTCTCCGGTTTCGAATTGGGGGTTAAGCGGTACGATATCAACCACGGCGGGCTTGCCCATGGTAATGGTCCCGGTTTTATCCAGCACAATGGTATCGAGTTTGGTCGCCGTTTCCAGGGCCTCGCTGCTTTTAAAGAGGATGCCTTTTTCAGCACCTTTGCCGGTGCCGGCCATAATTGCCGTCGGGGTGGCCAGTCCCAGGGCACAGGGACAGGCTATCACCAGAACCGCGACCAGCCGTATCATGGCGGGCACAAACTCGCCGGTTATCCCCCACCACAGGAAAAAGACAAAAAATGCGATCCCAATGATCGCCGGCACAAATATGGCTGCCACCTTGTCGGCCAGCGCCTGGATGGGCGCTTTGCTGCCCTGGGCTTCTTGAACCAGTCTAATTATTTGGGCCAGGGCGGTTTCCTTGCCGACCCGGGTGGCACTAAATCGGATCAGACCTTCACCGTTGATGGTCCCACCCACCACCGTGTCACCGGGCTGCTTGTCAACCGGCAGCGGTTCGCCGCTGAGCATGGATTCATCCACTGCCGATTGACCGTCAAGCACCAGGCCATCGACCGGAATTCGTTCCCCCGGGCGCACGATCACTGTATCGCCCACTTTAACCCGGGTGAGGGGAATTTCTTTTTCAGTATCGTTTTCCAGGATCGTTGCGGTTTTGGGGCTCAGACCGATCAATTTGCGGATAGCGCCACCCGTGCGGCCCTTGGTGCGGGACTCCAGCATTTTCCCCATTTTGATCAGGGTGATAATCACCGCGGAGGTTTCAAAATAGACATGCGCACCCATGGCAGGAAAAAAGATAATCGCCAGAGAATAAAAGTAGGCCACCGACGATCCCATGGCCACCAACACGTCCATATTGGCGCTTTTGTTTTTCAGGCTTTTAAATCCGCCGACATAATAATCCCAGCCGGTGTAAAACTGAACCGGAGTGGCCAGGGCCAGGAAAAGCCAGTTGACCCAGGGGGCATGGCTCCACGGGCCGATGAGACCAAAATCGCGGCCCATGCTGAATACAAAAAGCGGCAGGGCAAACAACACGCCCACGGCAAACTTGCGGGTTTGATCCTTGATTTCGGCATCACGGGCTTTTTGTTCGGCATCGACTCCGTCCAGGCCGTCTTCCGGGGGGATGGCACCGTAGCCCGCCTTTTCGATGGCGGCAACAATTTCATCAACATTTAAAAGGCCGGGGATAAATTCCACCGATACCCGTTCGCTGGCAAAATTGACCGCCGCGTTTACCACCCCGGAGGTTTTTTTGTTCAGGGCACGTTCAATGTTGGCGGCGCAGTTGGCGCAGGTCATACCGGTGACCGGCATCTCAACTTTGGCCGTGGTCACTCCAAAGCCCGAGGTGTGGATTTTTTCAACCACATCCTGCAGGTGAAGCTGCCGCGGGTCAAAGGAGACGGCGGCGCTTTCAGCCGCAAAATTCACGCTGGCTTCGGCCACACCATCCAGTTTTCTAACAACCCGTTCAATGTTGGCGGCGCAGTTGGCGCAGGTCATGCCGGTGATCGGGAGGGTGAGTTTTTGTTCGGTCATCGTTATCCGTGCCTATTATGATAATTATCGATCTGGTTCCCACAGTTCAAAATCAGGCCGCCGGATAATTGATTTCCTTCAGGGTTTCAATGATCTTATCCTCGGTGATCGGTGCATCCCATTCGACATCGATGCTTTTGGCTTCCGGATTGCCTTCCACTGATTTGATGCCATCCAACTCGTTCAGTTCATTTTTAATCGCCATCACACAATGTCCGCATGAAATATTCGCTATTGAAAAGGTCTTTTTTGCCATTGGATTTTTCTCCTGTGGGTTTAAATTTAAAAATTTTTGATTTAGCCCGGTTGGTGTTCATCGTTAATAAAGTTAGACACATTTGAGTTATGTCAAACCGCTCCTTAACCGTTTGGGCCCCAAACTAAAAACGTCAAACTTTATCATTTAACTCCATACTATATACCCCCATAGGGTATAATAGGTAAATTATATATTCTGAATTCCAATGTCAAGTATTATTTTTAATGGGGTTGACAAAAAATAAAATAACGGTTACAAATGTTATTCAGTACCCCCTATAGGTATATATTATCCCGGAGATAAAATAATGGCCTCATATGTAAAGGACAAAAAGGAAATCATGGTACGCCTGAGGAAATTGGAAGGGCAGTTGAAAGGGATCCAGCGAATGGTAGACGGGGAGAAATATTGCGTGGATGTGCTCAACCAGCTTTCAGCCGTGGTCGGTGCCACCCAGAAAGTAGCTGCCATTATTCTAAAAGATCATATCCAGGGCTGTATTCGCGATGCATTGATCCACGATGAACGCGCTGACCATCATGTGGACGAACTGGTGACCGTGATCGAAAGGTTCACCAACAGGAAATGATTGGATTCGCTATTTGTTTGCGAATTAATTCTTGCGTGAACCCTTACTTTTTGTGTCTTTCCGCCAATGCTTTAAAATCCGAAGATTTTAAAATTTGACCCAGGCGCTGGCCGTGCTTGCTGGTTTGTTTGTAAAACCTCAGGCAGTCTTTGACAATTTCCAATACCTGCGGTTCACTGTAAATTCCCGGCAGCTCTTTGGCCAGACGGGGATGCCGACCGAGTTTGCCGCCCAGTTGCACCCGGAAGCCTTTTGTACCCTCAACAATCGTACCGGTCGGGCAAACCTGCATGCACTTGCCGCAGTACAGGCATTTGGCATCGTCGATTTGGGGACACTCGTCTTCAGGGGATAAAGTGATCGCATCCTCTTTGCAGGCGTCCACACACGCTTCGCACAGTGTGCAGGCCTCGGCGGTGACTTTCGGCGAGCAGGCACCAACGATGCCGATGTCTTTTATCTGGGGCTGTGAACAGGCATTGGGGCAGTCGGCCAGAGTCACTCTGAATTCGTGGTGAAATTTTAGCTCGCCCTTGACGTTTTCTTTAAGAAACCCATGTAAGTCTTCTTTTTTGAGAAGGTTTTCGATTTGTTCCAAAAGTCCATCGCTGACCACCGCCCGATTGGGACATCCGCTGGGTCCGAAACAGGTTTCAACCTGATAGCCCTTGATTTCCGAGGCCATACTTTTAAGATAGCGGGCCTGGGTCGTCTTGACATCGGCCAGCGAGACCTCTTTTTTACCGGCCTGCCGGGCGTCTTTTTCAACCCGCGCTTTGACACGCTTGCGCACAAAAAAGGGTACTTTTTTTACGGCATTTTCTGCTTCTTTAGACCAGTCCATGATAATCCTCTGATAGGGGATGAAGTCGCTTTTAATTATTCGAGTAACGGTCGAAAATTATTTAGCTTAGCATTGCGTAATAAGCTATCAGATGATTAGTTGAATGGTTTATCCGTTGATAAGTTTAAAGGAATGAATTCATTTAAACCAATCGGCCGAATAGACACAATCAACTTCGTTAACCTGATAAATAAGAGAGAACGAGATTAACCCCTTTCATGGGAGCCTCCTGAAACCACGCCCTCTGCAGATTGAGTATGACGCCAGCGCTTCTCAGCTATTGCTATCGCCTCCTGTGCCAGCCGGCCGACCGAATGCTGAGAAATCCGACCATCGCGGTATACAGTCAGCCGACCTGGATCGCGGGTCATTATTTTGAGTTGTGGAAACATCTCCTTGCCTGCAATGGGTCCCGCAGCCCAGGCGGCCAGACCTCTCAGGATTGGATCGGCAGATTCCATATAAGGAAGGAGGTGTGCGGCTGCCTGGTGGGCATACTGTGGTCGGTTATGAGCCAATCGGCCGACCCCCCAGAGTACCCCGCGCTGTAAAACCGGGTGTTCGAGATAATTACCTTCCGGCTGGATGTAGGAAATAAGCAAGCACCAGAATTCCTCGGCCAGGTTTTCATTTTGAACCATGGCTTCTGCCATTGACTCCGGGCAACCCCAACCGATTCCGCCGGATTCGTCGTTCAATTGCCAGATAAAGCGGCGCATGATGACTCTGGCCGATTCCAGATCGGATCGGGCCAGATTCGATATGACTTTCCCCATGGCCGTTATCGCACGCCACTTTACCCGTTCATCGATGCTGCATAAAAAAGAGAAAAGCGGATTGACAACCTGCCTGGGCGGCAGTCGGCTTATTTCATAGAGCCCTTTCGCAAAGTCATCTGCCTGGAGAAACTCCGCAACTCTTTTTTTTAATTTGCGCCCGCCTATCTTTTTAATTTTCATACCTGAATTTTGCACGCGAAAACCCAAAGCTAAATTTGAGATCAAATTAACATAATCGACATGTTGGGATGGTTGTTGCTTTAAAATTCAGGTATTAAAACGTAACTATTTCAAAGCCAGCATCCCGGTAGCGAGCCATACCGGGATGCCCCAACATATCCTCCAGCAGCTGCAACCCCTGGTTCTTGGCTTCACTGATGGTTTCCATCTTATTGGCGCAAGCTTTACACACACCTTCTACCAATCCTTTTGATTTGGCATTTTTCCAGAGCTGGTGCAGTGGATTTCCTTTTTTTTCCAGCTCTGATATCAACTGGGTGGCGGCGCCTTCGATAATTATTTTAACTTCATATCCTTTGTCGGACATATCAAGGGCATTTAACAGGACATGAATGAAACACATGGGGTCACCGTTAAATACAAAAAGAGCAAATTTTTTCATAACAATCCACCTGAATTTAAAATTTAATATTGTAAATTGAATATTTATGGAGGTCGCTATGCTCCGTCATTTTATTAGATCGACAGAAATCATTAATTATTCAATATTCAATGTATTTATTCACTCTTCCTGCCAGAAGATGCAATCCGCCGGACAGTGTTTAACCGCCTCATTGACTTCCGCTTGCGGGAAACTTTTTAAATCGCGGACTTCGATGTAGCCGGCATTATTTAATCTAAATACCTCCGGGCAGGCTTCCACGCAGACTCCGCAAACGATGCAATCACTTAGTTCAACAACCGGTATTTTCATAATCCTTAATTCTTAACGATTTAGCCTTTGACGGCCCGACCTATCTTGCGGCCCAGCTCATAGCAACTAGCCAATGCCTCCTGGTCCGGTATATATTGAGTTCTCAGCCCAGGATCGATGATTTCAAATTTCATGGCTTCAAGCTCTTTGTTGAGCATTTTGACTGCCTCTCCGCTCCAGCCGTATGAGCCGAAAGCCGCGCCGATTTTGTTTAGCGGCTTGAGGCCCTTCATATAGGTGATAAAATCCGCCAGAGAGGGGTATAGCTGATTATTTAATGTCGGCGAGCCCAGTACAACCGCTTTAGCATCGAAAACTTCCGTCATGACTTCACTGCGATGCCATTTTCTAAGATGCAACGGTATGGCGGGGACGCCTTCCTTGATGATTCCGGCAACGATGTTTTCGGCCATTTTCTCGGTGCTGTGCCACATCGTATCGTATATCACGACTGCCTTCTGTTGGGGTTCCTGTCGGACCCATCGTACATAGGCGTCGACGATTTTTGATGGATCTTTGCGCCAGATGACTCCGTGATCCGGGCATATCATCTTAAATTCCAATCCGAGACTTAACACGCGATCCAGCAATTTCTGTATGTGGGTTGAGTATAGAAGCAGAATATTGGCAAAGTATTTTTTGGCGTGATGCATGACTTTATCGCCGGCTTCGTCATCATACTTTTCAGGCCCGGCATAATGCTGTCCAAATCCGTCGCTTGAAAACAAGATCTTGTCTTCATTCAAATAGGTAAACATGCTGTCCGGCCAGTGGATCATGCGGGTCTCTATAAAAGTCAGCGTCCGTTTTCCCAGGCTCAATTCTTCCCCGTTGGCAACGGGCCTGTAATTCCACTTTTGCTGGAAATGCTTCGCAAGGTTTTTATGACCCATTTTGGAGCAAAATATGGGTTTGTCTTCACCTATTTTGTGCATCACCCGCGCCAGGCCGCCGGAGTGATCCATTTCAGTGTGATTGCTGATTACGTAATCTATTTTTTTGGGGTCGATTACGCTGGAGATATTTTCGATCAGTTGAGCTGCAAAACCCTTTCTAACCGTGTCCACGAGGACCGTTTTTTCACCCGTAATCAAAAAGGAATTATAGGTTGTGCCAAGATCCGTGGAATAACCGTGAAAATCTCTGATGTTCCAATCTATAACGCCCACATCATAAACACCGTCCGCAATTTGTATCGCTTCCATTTGCTATCCTCAGTCTATGTTATTCGTTAATTTTGTTGCTTTGAATATGATCATTAATCCATTGCGGTCGAAGGATAAAATATAAACATGATTCATTTCAAAGCAATTCGGCTCTAAGAATTGATGCCCTTTTTGCCAGAAAACTGAATCTCTGCCAGAAAAGGGCATCAAATAATAAAATTAAAAGGTTTAAGACCTGCAGTTGCTTTTATTCTTTTTCGAAGTCATCCTTACCGGCACCGCATACCGGGCATTCATAATCATCCGGTACGTCTTCCCATTTGGTCCCTGCTGCCACACCATTGTCCGGATCACCTTGTTCCGGGTCGTACACATAGCCACAGATTACGCATACATACCTGTCCATGTTCTTCCTCCTTTTGATTTATGTTTTTACGAGCTTAGCCTAGAAGTGGTTTCAAAACCCCATCTAATGATAATGGTCGATTAAGTGATATCTTTGATTAGTTCCGTGACGCGCGTTTCAATATCGTCGCGAACCTGCCGCATGAATTCAATCGGTTTTTCGGCGGGATCTGCCAGATCCCAGTCCTGTTTATGTGCATCCGGGACATACGGGCACTGTTCCTTGCAGCCCATGGTGATGATATAGTCGGGCTTAACATGTGAAATAGCTTCATCAATTGACTGGGGACTGCGAAATGCCATGTCGATACCCTTTTCATGCATGACCTTAACCATATCCGGATTCACCTCATCGCCAGGTTCGCTGCCGCCGTTGATGACTTCCAATCTATCCCCCGCCAGAGATTGAGCAAAGGCACTGGCCATCTGACTGCGGCAGGCATTTTCCCGACAGGCAAAGAGCACTTTTTTCCTTCCTTGAAACGGCTGCAGGATACTGTCGACTGCTTTATCAATATCGTCCAGAACCGATGGATGGGCGGCCATGTCTTTGGGACCTTCAATGCCACGATAGGTCAGACTGCCTTCAAATTTGGCACAGATGGCGTCAAAGAAGTACTGGGTAGTTAATTGAAGGCCCTCAAACAGGTTTTTGCCCTTGGTTGCCCCCACAGAAAGCAAAAAACCGCGTCGCATACTTGCGCCGGGGTCCTTTAGTTTGAGCCTGTATTTTCTCGCCCAAAACGTCTGACAACGGTCAACCACGGCTTTTAGCTGGGCGGACATGTTATAGAAGAAAATCGGCGATGCCACAACCACAACATCCGCCTGGCGCAGCAGCGGATAGATCTCTTCTCTGACATCATCATCGATCGGACAAAATCCCTTTTTCTCACAAACTGTGTATTCCTTGCAAGGGATAATGTTTTTTTTGGTAACGTCAATCGTAGTCGTTTGGGCACCGGATTTTTTTGCGGCATCCATAAATGCAGAGATCAAATAGTTGGTATTGCCTTTTTTTCTGGGGCTACCCTGTAAACCGAAAACCAGCATAATTATTGTCTCACATGATTATCACCCAATCGAGCGAAAAACACTCAATTGGGTATTAGGTTATTTGATCGAGAAGTTTCGCCTCAAACCGAAAAGTTAATCAGTAACTGGCAATTATTTGACTCATCAGTCCTTCTCTTTAACATGGCACTTGGTACACGTCGTGGGCCCTGACGGTTGACCGGCTTTTTTCTTTGCTTTATGGCATTTGGTGCAAAGTTTGTTCATTACATATTTCTTTTTCAGCGCACCCTGTGCTTTGAGTCTCTGAACGGCCCCCGGTTCCTGCGGAAATACGGAATGACATATCTGGCAGTCAGCAAGATTTTTCTGGTGCTGGCGGTGGGGAAAAGGAACTTTGCCCCTTTTGCCGCCCGCCAATTCTATATTTTCAGCACCCTGGTTTTCTGTTGCCAGAGAAACCACCAGCGAAGAAGCGACCATCAATACAACCATCGATATTAAAATCAGGAGAAACTTAACATGCATGCTAAAATTTGTTCCGGTTTATTGGCCTTCTACCCCTAACGAGGGGAAATGCTTTTGCCTTCGCCTTCAATTGTGCAATTGCCAAAATCGATAGGTTCGTTGCATCCTCTGCAAATGTGTTCCTTATCAAATTCATCTGAAAAAATTTCTTTTTCTTCACCGCATTTGGCGCATTTGCAGGTCACCACCTTCAAATTTTTAAAGTCGGCATAACCGGGACAATGCTGGGGTGTCGTATTCTCAACCATAATTTCCTCCGTCTTCTAATGAGTCTTATACAATTATCTTAAGCTATTTGTCATTCACCAAATTTTTTCGCGATTTCCCGCCCGTAATCCTGGGCCATCTGCAGACCACCGCCCAGAGAACTCGATTTTAAACGCAGTGTATCGCCGATCAGATCCATTTTCAAGATATGTTTCATGGTATCGAAAATGCGGTCGTTGGCTTCACCGCTCCAACCAAAGCTGCCAAATGCCCCTCCGATTTTTCCATCAAGATTGGCTTTTTCGGCGATGAACAGAAAGGTTTTCATTCCCTGGAGCATTTCTCCGTGGTAGGTGGACGAACCAAAAACATAGCCGTCATAACCGCCAAGTTGGGCTTCGTCCTTGATTTCTTTGACACTGACCACCTCAGCTTCATGACCGGAAAAACGAATGCCTTCAGCAATCAGATCGGCTATCGTTTGAGTCTCACCGGTTCTCGTGGCATAAACAATTAGAACTTTAGCCATATATATTTCTCCCTCTCTGTTATGATATCATTCAATCTTTCTTACCGATTCTATCATCGGTGCCTTCATACGCACAATCCGGTGTATAACAGGTATTATCCAGAAATTCACACTTTTCCTTGCACGATGGGCATTCGTTAGGATGGGCATCCGCATCGAGAGTGTACCCACAATTTGAGCATTTCCAGCTAGGCATACAATCACCTCCCTTAAATCAGCTGTCAGAAGTTAGAAAATATTGCGATTATCCTTTCCACAGACCATGTAGATTGCAATACTCACGGGCAGTGACATTTTGTGCATCCGTTTTAAAAACCGCTTCCGGTGTTTCGCCCGGATTAAGAAACTGGCGGTCGGCCTTGCCGTCTGCAATGATTTCAATCCATTCGATGTAGTGTTTATCCTCCATGGGATGTGCCACATCGCCGACCTTTACCTTTACTCCGCCATCGACTTTTTCAATAACGGGAACGTGTTTTTCTTTGGCGGCATCCACTGTGTTTTCCACCATCAAAATCATGGCCTCTCCGCAACAGACCAGTTCGCCCCCGCCGCCATGAATTACCTCGACAATATTGCCACAGGCCTCGCATTTGTATATTTCCAATTTTTCCGCCATCATGATCCTCCCTTCAGGTCTGGTTGAATTGTTGATAAGTTAAATAGTTGATTCGTTTAAAGGTGTTGTCCCTCTGAGATTTGAACGATATGCTCATTTGACTGATCGATTAACCTACCAGTTTTCTCCTAATAGTTCAAAGTGGGCCTGGGGGTGGGCACATGCCGGGCATAATTTCGGCGCCGAGTTGCCCTCATGCAGGTAGCCACAATTTCGACAGCGCCAGACCTCCGGTGCTTCTCTTTGAAAGACCTTTTCGGCATCGATGTTGGCAGCAAGATCCAGGTACCGTTTTTCATGCTGTTTTTCTGCTACTGAAATGGCTCTGAAGACTGCCGCGACTTCTTTAAATCCCTCTTCTTCGGCCACTTTGGCGAAGCCGGGATACATTTCCGTGTGCTCGAAGTTTTCTCCGGCGGCCGCGGCCTTTAAATTTTCGACGGTTGCGGCGATAGTCCCAGCCGGAAAAGCTCCGGAAATCATGACTTCGCCCCCTTCAAGAAATTTAAAAAATCGTTTGGCGTGTTCCTTTTCCTGATTTGCCGTTTCAGTGAATATATCAGATATTTGAACAAAGCCTTCTTTTTTTGCCTTACTGGCGAAATAGGTGTAACGGTTGCGGGCCTGGGATTCACCGGCAAATGCAGTTAAAAGATTCTTCTCGGTCTGGGTTCCTTTCAAATCGGCCATTTAGACTAACCTCCTATATTGTTTGGTTAAATTAATCCACTCTGAAAAATAGTATGTTCAGGAGTGGAAGTTGCTCTTTTCTTTGTCCTGCCACCAGCCTTTTCTTATGTGATTCAGCTTTTCTTCTTCAGCCAGTTTTTTCAGTTTGAAGGCTGAATCCCGTAAGACGCCGTAAAGAATGCCGCAGCCATTGTCTTCACGGTCAGCGTCTCCCTGGTCTGCGAGATAAATCATCTCATCGACGAGTTTCAACGTGTTGATGATATGCAGGTTGCAAGGCTTCACGCGCGTTCCCCCCCCCCGATAAATGATGAATTTCAGGGCCTAGTGGCAAATCCATGGTTGCCGAATTCCCGCCTGAGGGAGCTACCATCTTCAAATTCTGTGCCAGAATCGACGACGTGGCAGCGATTTCACGGTAGTTCGCTTGTTTTAAGGGTTCATAGGCCGGATCCCGTGTTTGGCGTTTTGTGCAACCAGACCTTTTCAGACCAATATGCGATACATGATAATGCTATGATTTAAAAGAATTTTCAATGCTCTGAGAGGTAATCGCTGAATATCACAATAAAAAAGGTTTTGCAACACAGTCTCAGTTTATATTTTGGTACAAAAGTGTCTCACAATACAGAAGCCAGAGGACAGATGACAGAAAACAGATAGCAGATGACGGATATAGGTTTCAGGTGTCAGGAAAAGATAACAGAGATCAAATACTTGAATTCGGAAGTGGGAATTATTCGATTGTGGATTTCCAAATTGGGATTTCGGGTTGAAAGAATAAAGGGCAAAGATCATAAGTTTAAAAGCGAACCGCAGAATATCGAATATCGAACCACAGAATTTCGAAGGAAGGTTTCGCTTTGCTCAGTCTTTTTTTGTAAGATAGACAGAATGCATTCCTTCGACATTCGACATTCAGTATTCGATATTCGCTTTTTTTATATGAGATTTTGAATATTTCAATTCTTATTTTCCGATCAAACAGGCCATTTTTGCGGACGACGGCTGGGCTGAAACTTGAAACCTTTACCCTACACCCTTTACCTTCCGCCTTAAAACTTTCAGCTTTTACCGTGCGCCCTGCGCCGTGAGCCTTATGCCTGGCTTTTACGCCGACCGTGCGCCTGTTTTTTCAGGCCGCTTGAACCTGTCGGCGTTCTATAACTTTGCCTCTGGTGCTGATTACCACTTCTTCCATGGGGATTGGTGCACCGGAAAGCTCCATGCCTTTTTTTACAATCATGGGAAGGGCTGAGCAGCAGGGGACCTCCATGACTACCGAGGTGATGCTTTGGATGCCGGAGACTTTGCAAATCTGGGCAAATTTTTCAATGTAATGCTGGGCGTCATCAAATTTCGGACAGCCCATCATGACCGCCTTGCCCTGCAGGAAATCCTGGTGGAGAGTTGGGAAGGCCACCGGGACGCAGTCAGCCAGTACCAGAAGATCTGCGCCTTTTAAAAACGGTGCGGTTGGGGGCACCAGCATTATCTGAACCGGCCAGTGAGAAAGGGCGGATTCTGCTTCCTGGGCGGCAGGTGGCACCAGGCCGAGCCGCTGCGGGTTCGGCTGCTGCCGTTTTAAATGTCTGCATCTGTGCTGACGGGCAGCCACCGGAAACCATTGGCATTATTTTCGGTTCCGTGGTTTCATGGGTCTTCTTTTCGGCCAGGAATTCCTCTACAGCTTCCTCGTCAAATTCATCGGCTTGCCGCTCAATAATATTGAGAGCACCTTGCGGGCATTCGCCTAAACAGGCACCCAATCCGTCACAGTAAATATCGGCTACAACCCGGGCCTTGCCATCTATGATTTCAAGGGCGCCCTCGGCGCAGGACGGCACGCAATTACCACAACCATCACACAGCTCTTCATCGATTTCTATGATTTTTCTGACTACTTTCATGATTTCTCCTTTTCGGTAAATTAGTTTGACCTAAATCGACCGTTTCAAATGTTAATAAGGGAATATTTTGCCACAATTTTTTTGGGATTCAATCCGTTTCTATATTTTGAAAGAAGCCACGAATTTTCACGAAATTGTTTTTTAAGTATAAGTGCTCCTGCTTTTGACTATCGCAATAATTCGTCTCAATTCGTGGCCAACTTATTTTTATAAGGCTAAAATTATACGCAATTGGTAACTATGAGCGCTTACATCATACCGCCTCTCGTTTAGCCCAACAGAACTTCCTGCGCAGTTTCGCGACCGGTCGGAGTCAGAAAAATTTTTTCTATTTTCTGCGACAGCATATCCCTGTCCATCGGATTTTCCTTCTGCTTTTCGTCGAGGTTTTCTATAAGGTCGGCATCATAAACCACTTTAAAGTTGGGGGTGTCGTCGGCTCGTGGATGATGATGATGACCGACAATATCACATACCTCTTCAATTAATTCTTCCTGCGCCCCCAACTTGATTAATATAGACTTCGCGATGGCAGGTCCTTCCATTTCCTGATATTTTGCAGCGGTGCTGCCGTGCTTTTTTTCAGCCTCTATGATCCCGATGTCATGCAGATAAGCTGCCGATAGAATTACCGCCAGATTACCGCCTTCAAATTTACCGATTTTTTCGGCATAGCGCGCAACCCGGGAGGCATGGCCGATTCGTTTGAAATCGCTTTTAAAGTAGCGTTTCATTTCAATGGCCACCCGATCTTTGAGCAAATTATCTTTTTGAGCCAATAGTTCAGGCGGTAAATTCCCGATACACTGCTCGGCAAACTGGCAGTAGGAGGCGCAGCCGAAATCCATACTCGGATTAACAAACCGGTGACCGCAATTGCCGCATTTTCGCGTCGTGTCATCTTTAAAAAATTCCACCGCCTGTTCACACTTCGGGCATTTTACCTCAAAGATCGCCCCTGGTTGCCAGTATTGGGTATCTTGTCCGGGACATTTCATGGTCAATTCCTTTCACTAATAAAAACTGAAACATTCAATTTAAGTTCGAATATACTTGATTTATTCCATTAACACCTTGACTTAGATCAAAACAGCCCAAAAATTATTTCAGTATTGAAATCCCTCTCCTTTGGATTCATTGGCCTTGACAAAGAATGATAATTAATTAACAAGAGTGCTATGAAAAAAAATCTGGATGTTATAGCTGCAATTCCCATTTTCAATGGCCTTCCCGAAGATCAGATAGCAGCGATCAAGCAGATTGCCATTGAAAAGCAAATTAATAAAGGTGAAATTATTTTCTCCGAGGGAGAAGCAGGCAATGGCTTTTTTGTCATTGCCGAAGGCCGTGTAAAGATTTTTAAAGTTTCGGCCGAGGGCAAAGAGCAGATCCTGCATATATTCGGCCCCGGGCAACCTTTTGGAGAGGTGCCCGTTTTTGCCGGCCAGAGATTTCCGGCCAATGCCCAGGCCATTGATAAAACCCGGGCCCTGTTTTTGCCCAGAGCCGCAATCGTTGACCTGATCGCCTCAAATCCGTCGTTGGCTCTGAATATGCTGGCTGTAATGTCCAATAAACTCCGCCAGTTTACCGTCCAAATTGAAAACCTGTCATTAAAAGAAATGCCGGCCCGGCTGGCATCGTACCTGATTTTCCTGGCCGAGAAACGAGAAGCTGACGGGGCTGTTACCCTGAATATCTCTAAAGGCCAGCTTGCCAGTATTTTGGGCACTATCCCGGAAACACTATCTCGAATTTTTGCCAAGCTGTCGGGTCAACATTTAATTCGCGTCGAAGGCAAGAAAATCTTCCTGCTGGATCGTGGGGGTTTGGAAGACCTGGCTGAATACGGCAAGGATATGGAATGAGATAGGTTCAGGGGTTCAGGGTTCAAGGTTCAAAGGCTTGCGCGCCTCAGGAGGATTCAGGGTTTTGTTAGCTAAATATCCGATATTCTTTAATGCTTTATCTCTTTTGGGCTCACGAATCTGCCGTACAGCAATTATCTAACCTTTGAACCCTGAACCTTTGAACTATGAACCCATTAACTTTTTAGTTCCACCAGTTTTCTGCTGAGCAATTTGATGTGTCCCATTTCTTCTTTGATGATGTGATCCAAACGAGCTCTGCCAAGTTTCTGCGGCACCGCTTCCTGCATTCCCAGATAGAAAACAATAGAGTCTTTTTCAGCTTCGATGGCCGATTTGAGTATTTGTTTCATCGAAGTGACATCAATTTCTTTCTCAAAGAAAACACGGGTGTCTGCCAGCGCACGCAAATATAAAGCCGCCTCGTCCTCGGGGTCAAAAACGGTGGACGCTTTTTCCAGGCCTGATATTTCGGCTCGCATGGCTTTAAATGTTTCTTCATGCGCATCTTCCATGGCCGCCAGTTCCAGCAAAAATTCTTTGTTGACAGAATCCTGTGTGCTGTCAGCAGCTGTGCGATAGAATTTTCCGCCGTTTCGTTCCATTTGTTGCGCCATTTCAAATACGTCGTCCGCGTTGAAATCGTAACTCATTTTTGATCCTTTCTTTCTTAAATAATATATCTTGCGTTGATTGCCGACACCTCAAGCGACTTTGCGATCCAGCCGGGTGTTAACCGAACTTTGCATGAGTCGAAGGCTCTCATATTCTCATAAATTCTCATGCAAGATTCAGCCACCAATTGGTTGTAAATATATATACGATAAGCGATCTTGTAAAGAGACCAGCCTACTGATGTTTTCTAACGTTCTTGAGCAATTATTTAGCTGTAGGCAGACCTTTAATTTTTAATATTCGCGCTTATCTTTCCAACAGGTCAACAGCTTCTATTGGCAAAAAAAGATAGGATTTCAAATTGTTATATAGCTTTTTGCCTGTTTGCGAGAAATCTAAAATCTTTTAATCATTTTTATTGACAGCACAATGTGGTATTTTGTATACTAATTAGCTATGAATAAGACCTCCACTGGCACAAGATCGATCATGCTGAAGGCTGTGTGTACGGCCATGGCCCTTATTCTGGGTGGAAGCCTGTTTGCCGCCGGGGTAATGGGATCTGATGGTTGCGGCATGAAATGCTGCTGTCAGACCGGCCCGACCCACATGCAGGCCTCGGCCGAAAAACAGATGCGAGCACCCATGGGCTGCTGTTCGGGGGTCCCGCTTAGTCCCTGCGATTTACAATCCGCCAAACCATTTGAATTGCCGGAGATTATCCTGTCCTCATGCTGTAATGATCTTTCCTATCCTGGCGGGGCATCGGTTATCTTAACCGAAACCAGTGACAAGAGTCATAATTCCGGCGGCAAATTTATTGTTCAGGTCCTGGACCCGAAATTCAATTCTCCCCCCCTATATTTACAAAATTTATCATTTCTCATTTGATTTACATCAAATCGCAGGCGTCAGCCTGCAACATCTCAGTATTTTGAAATCCTGTTTATATAATTTAGATTGGTTGGCTGAGTTTGCCGGTTAGATTTAGATGCCTGGAAAATATACCGGTGCTATCATCACGATTATCTGTTCCAGCTAATTTTTCCGCCCTGAAAAATAGGCATACCAGGTCTGGATAAAACATAATGGTCTGTTTGAAACTGATGAGAATGTTTTGGTGTTATCCGGGCGGTTTAATTAAGCTTATGAATTCAAGTGCTCAGTTCTATAGCGGTCTGTATTTGTCCGAAACAAAATTATAATTTTGACCAAATATTATAAAAACTGATTAAAGGAGTCGTTCTCATGTCAAAAAAAGGCAAGAATAAAAACCAGCAAAAAAATAAGAACCAGGAAAAAATCGCCGCCAAAAAGGCGGCTGTGTTAGGAACCGAGAGCAAAAGCCGTCTGCCGCTTTTAGTCGCAGCCATTGGAGTCGTCCTCATAGCCGGGGTGGCAATTTTTTATGTATTTCAACCCGGTGGCGAAATGACAGCAACCGCATCTGCACCGGTATCCTCCAGCAACACTTTCGTGTCCTTTCCCGTCAGTCTGTTTGACGACGGCAAGGCGCGTCATTTTGAGCATGTGGACGGTAATATGACCATTCGCTATTTTGTTCTCAAAAGCTCGGATGGTGTTATCCGGGCGGCATTTGATGCCTGCGATGTTTGCTGGCCGGCCGGTAAAGGCTATTATCAGGAGGGCGATCACATGGTTTGCCGGAATTGCGGCCGCCGGTTTGCTTCCGTTTTGGTCAACGAAGTCAAGGGCGGTTGTAATCCGGCACCGTTAAACCGAAACCTGGAAAATAATAAATTGATTATTCAGATAAAGGACATCCAGGAAGGTCGTCAATATTTTAATTTCGATGGAAAGGCCTAGCTATATGAATCTTAATGACATATCCATAAAAAACCTTTTACGGCGCAAGGGCAAGGCCGCTTTTGTGCTTGCCGGTCTGGTCATCGGCGTTTCCACGGTGGTGGGAATTATCAGCTATATTGAAGCCATGACCAGCGACATCAATCACAAACTCGAAAAGTTTGGGGCCAATATTCTGGTCGTGCCCAAAACTGAAAACCTGGCGCTCTCATATGGTGGGCTGTCTCTTGGCGGGGTGTCTTTTGAAATGGAAGAAATTCGCCAGAAGGACCTGGGACGCGTGAGCCAGATTAAGAATTCAGCCAATATCGCCGCCCTGGGACCGCTGGTCCTGGGGGTCGCTAATGTCGCCAGCCATAAAGTACTTTTGGCCGGTGTCGATTTCAAAGCAGCCGAAATTTTAAAACCCTGGTGGAAAGTACAGGGTGCCCTGCCGGGTGCGGACGGAATTGTATTGGGTACCGAAGCTGCCCGGGTACTTGATTTGGAGGCCGGAAGCAGACTTAAGATCAACGACAATGATTTAGTGGTCTCCGGCATCCTGCTGCCTACCGGTTCCCAGGACGATCAGCTGATATTTACCCGCCTTGGCACGGCCCAGTCGATTTTCGGCAAGCAGGGAAAGGTTTCCATGGCCGAGGTGGCCGCTCTTTGCAAAGACTGCCCGATCGAGGCCATGGTCAAACAAATCTCCGACGCGCTTCCCGGCGCCAAAGTGATGGCCATCCAGCAGGTTGTCAAAAGCCGCATGGAGACGCTGGGGCAGCTCAAAAAATTTTCCTACGGTATATCGGGCATCATCCTTCTGATCGGCAGTCTGGTTGTCCTGGTGACAATGATGAGCAGTGTCCGGGAGCGAACCGATGAAATCGGCATTTTTCGAGCGATCGGATATCGCAAGCGGCACATTATGAGGATCGTTTTTACGGAGGCAGCGATTGTATCGGGAATGGCCGGTATCATCGGCTATATTCTGGGATTTGCAGCAACCAAGGCCGGACTGGCAATATTCAGCGAAAGCCATTCGGGATTAGTTCCTTTTAATCTGGAACTGGCAGGCGCCGCATTCATCACCGCGCTGGCTGTTGGTTTGATCTCCAGTGCCTATCCGGCATTAATGGCTGCCCGGATGGATCCGAATGAAGCCCTGAGGGCGCTGTAGTTTATTATTAAAAAAAATGGAGCTAACTAACTATGAGTTATATCGTAGCCGAAAATTTAACTAAAACATACGGCAGCGGCGATGCGATCGTTTCAGCGGTCGATGACATCAGTTTTCAAATCGGGGAAGGCGAATTCATTGGTGTGATGGGTGAATCCGGTGCCGGCAAATCAACTTTGCTCGGCATGATGGGCGCCATGAACGCCCCAACCTCAGGCCGGTTGGTTGTCGATGATATTGACATTTACAGCCTGCGCCAGGAACAACAGGCAGATTTTCGCAGAGAGTTTCTGGGGTTTATCTTCCAGAGTTTTCATCTCGTGCCCTACCTGACGGTTATCGAAAATGTTATGCTGCCGCTGGTTGTCGTCAAGGCGAACAAAAAGAAGAAGCGGGCGATGGCGCAGGAGGCCTTGACCAAGGTCGGTCTGCGGGACAAAGCCAATCGCCTGCCGAATCAAATTTCAGGCGGTGAAAAGGAAAGAGTCGCAATTGCACGGTCAATCGTTAACGAGCCACCGGTTTTACTGGCGGATGAACCCACGGGTAACCTGGACACCAAAACCACTCGCGAAATTATGGAGCTGCTCCTGCAACTTAATCGGGAAGGCATGACGATCATCATGGTTACTCACAGCCCGGATTGTGCCGGCTATGCGCAACGGATTTTGCGGGTAACCGACGGCAGGCTGGAGGAAGACAATTCTAACCTAAGGAGAGTGGAGAAATGGCAAAAAGGAGAAAAAATCCGTAACAAACTTCGACAGGGATTAACCGTTGATCAGGTGGTTAAGCTGGTAGACAAAGAATACGGGCACAAAATTTCTGAACCATGCCAAAAAGTATACGACTTAAAATAGCGCTTATCGGTATTGGATTGATAGGATGTGCTGTTATTGCCGTGTTTGTGTTTGATGCCAATCCCCTGGTCAAGGCCAAACCCGAAAACCGGAGTTTAGATCAACTGCTCGTTGATATGGGAGTTGAGATATTTTCATCCAGAACGAGCCAGGTTGAAGTCCGGCTGCAGGATTTAAACGGCGCTGATGTAAATATTTCTGATTTCAGAGGTAAAATCGTTTTTCTCAATTTTTGGGCGACCTGGTGTCCAACCTGTGTGGTTGAAATGCCGTCCATGGAAAAATTGCACCGAAAATTAAAAGATAAAGATTTTGCCATGGTGTCCATCAGCATCCAGGATTCTGCCGCAGAGGTGAAGCGTTTTTTTAAGCATAATAAGCTGACATTCACAGCTCTGCTGGATTCAAGCGGAAAAACCGTCCCCGGTTTCGGCATACGGGCAATTCCAACTACCTTATTGCTGGATAAAACCGGTCGGATAATCGGGCGGGTTATGGGACCGCGGGAATGGGACAGTCGCGAATCTATTGCAATGTTCAAGCACCTGGTCGACGAACCTGCCGCCGATTCAACCGAGATTAGCTCATTGCAGCAACAGCTGCCGTCTATAGCCCTGGGTAAAATCTGAAAATCCCAAGCACCAAAATACAAATCACAAATCAATTCAAATGTTTTTTGATGCAATTGATTTGGAATTTACTTTGACCTTACCCGGCCTTCCTCATGAACTTCCTTGACACCCCCGATGCATTTCCCTATATTCCTCCCTTTGGACAGTTAAATATTACCCTAGCTGATCAGGATTTTCATAATGTTACATTCAGACCAAACAAATGCCGACTCACTGCTCCTGTTGGTGGCCGGCGCCAAAGGTGCAGTGGCTTCTACGCTGGCTGTGGCCCTGGCGGCTATGCGCCGGGATCCTGCATCTGTTCTACCCAGTTTGACCACCGGGCATATGTTCGCCGATTCCGGCCTCTTGCAGGTCACCTGGCTGGCCGGCTGGGACACCAGTGCTGAACGCTATACAGCAGCCATTAAGAGGCACGGCGTCCTGCCGGACGCCATCTGGCAGCCCCATGCAGAGGAACTCGACCAAACTCCTGTGATTAACGCCCCGGACAGCGCTACTGATTTTAAAGAACAGGTTGATCAGCTGAGCCGGGATATCAACGAATTCAAATCACGACATCAAGGTGCGCGGGCGGTATTTATCGATCTTTTACCTGCTGCATCTCATCAGGACCTCAATGCCTGTCAGGACCTTTCACAACTTTTTGCAGAAGCTGATGTCAGTAATTTGCCGGATCTGGCTTATACCCTGGCTGCCATTAAATCGGGTGTGCCGGTAGTAAATTTTACACCGAATCCTGTTGAAATCCCGGCGGTGCTGGATGAAGCTGTTAAAATCGGGCTGCCCATTGTCGGTCGAGACGGCAAAACCGGTCAGACCTATTTGAAAGTGGTCCTGGCCTCTGCCCTCAAGGCCCGCAACCTTCTGGTGGATGGTTGGTACAGTTTAAACATACTTGGCAATGCTGATGGGGCCAATTTGATGGATCCCGACAGGGCGGCTGAAAAATTGCGCAACAAAACCAGTTTGTTGGATGATATTCTGGAATATGAGGTTGGCCGGCAATACGGGGCACCCACTCACAAGGTTCATATCGATTATTACCCGCCCCGTGGTGATGCCAAGGAAGCGTGGGATGCTATTGATTTCACGGGCTTATTCGGGTTGCCAATGAGTATCCGCTTAAATCTTCTGGGCCGGGATTCAATTCTGGCGGCCCCATTGGTACTGGATCTGGCGCGGTGGGCGGTAGCCCTTCAAATGGCAGGGCGCAGCGGTCCCATACCGGAATTAAGCTTTTATTTCAAAAAGCCTGTGGGAGACTCTCCGCCTTTAACGTTTCAAGACCAGGTGACAAGCCTGGCGAAGCTGGAACGAGAGTGCCAAGAACTAATAAAACTAAATTTTTCAAAATTGAACTTATAAGGATAAGGACCCAACCATGGTATTTGGATACAGCACCAACGCTTTTAAAAAATTCACTCTGAATGAAGCAATTGAAAAAATAGCCCGCATCGGATTTAAGGGCGTCGAGATCCTGGGTGATCGACCTCATCTGTATCCGCCGGATTTTGACGATAACCAGTTGGCACGTCTCAACGAAGTTCTCGTAAAAAATGATATGAAATTGACCAACTTAAACAGTTTCACGCTTTTTGCCGTTGGCGATACTTACCTGCCCTCGTGGATCGAACCGGATAAAGAGAGACGGGAGATCCGCATTCAGCACACCCTTGATTCACTGAAAGTTGCCAAACAGATCGGGTGTCCGAATATTTCGATTCCGCCGGGTGGACCGCTGGACGGTCTTGCAAGATCGGAGGCCACGCAGTTATTTCATCAGGGACTGGAACGGGTGGTTTCTCTGGCAGAAGAACTGGGCCTAATGATCCTGGTGGAGCCGGAACCGGATCTCATGATTGAAACCACGGCCCAGTTTAAGGAATTCATCAAGGATGTGCAGTCAACGGCGATTGGCTTAAATTTTGACATCGGCCACTTCTTTTGTGTGGGAGAAGATCCCAGACGAGCATTTGAGGAGCTTTTCCAATGGGTGGGGCACGTGCACATTGAAGATATCGATCCCAGTCGGGAGCACAATCATCTGATTGCCGGCCGGGGTGGCATTAAGTTTAAAGAAATTTTCGAATCAATGGCGCAACTCGGCTACAAATACGATATCAGTCTGGAGCTTTATACCTACCAGGATAACCCGGAAGAAGCTGGCCAAGAAAGCCTGGACTACCTGCGGCCGATTTTTGAAGCGGCGGGGCTGGGGATTGATTAGCCGGTTAGCCAAAGTTCAAATGCAAATTAGCGTAATGTCGATTGATCCTGCTGAGATGATAGGGGGGAAGGTATGGGCCAAAATCGTATTTGTGAGCTGTTGGGCATTCAGTATCCGATTATTCAAGCACCCATGAACTGGGTGAGCGGTGCGGATCTTGTGGCGGCAGTATCCAACGCGGGAGCATTGGGCACGCTAGGGCCTAACGCCGGCTCGAAGGATATTACCTGGACGTTGAACTCACCGGTGAAAGAATGTGGGCTCAGATAAAAAAAATTAAAAAACTCACCCGAGCGCCCTTTGCCGTGAATATTGTGGCCGGCTTTGGCGAGGCCCTCACGCACTCAAAGAAAGTAGTCGAGGTTGTGATCGAGGAGCGGGTCCCGGTGGCAATTGTATCCGTTGACAGACCGGAAACCTATACTCAGGTGCTCAAGGATGCCGGAATTAAATTGATGCACGCAATATCCACGGCCCATCACGGCAGAAAGGCGCAAGCCGTTGGCGTGGATGCCGTCATCTGTGAAGGCTATGAGGCGGGTGGACACAAAGGATTCACCGAATTGACCACCTTCGTGCTGACCCCCCATGGTTGCTGATGCGGTCAGTATACCCGTTGTTGCCGGCGGCGGTATCGGAGACGCGCGTGGTGTGGCTGCTGCTCTGGCACTGGGGGCGGACGGCATCTACATGGGAACGCGATTCATGGCTACCCGGGAATCAGCCAGCCATGACAATGTGAAAGAAGCTATTGTCAAGGGACAGGATGCCTGTACCGTTTCGATACCCAAAGACTTTATGCTAGCCAGAGATCTGGACAGCAAAGTTACTACCAATACCTGGAAATGCGAAAAGCCGGAGCGACCCCTGCAGAACTAAACGCCTATCTGAATCAGAACGATCAATATCGTGCTCAGTACCGGAGAGAAGCCGACAGCTCCGAGATCTGCTGCGGGCAGGTCGCCGGCCTGATTTCCGACGTGCGGGGTGCCGGCGACGTGGTGCGTGATGTTGCCGAGAGTATCAGCACTTGCTTTGAGGAATTAAAGCACCAACTGGATGACGCTTTTGGATACGGGGATAAAAAATGGTTGACACTGAATTGTCGCCTTCCCTGTAGCCAAATCCGGCTACTCATTTTGCACCTTCAAGCTCACCGACAGGACCGGGCAGGGTGAATTTCGAATGACACGATCCGTGGTGGATCCCAGAAAAAGGGTTTTAACCAGTCCATGTCCTCGCACACCCAGAACGATCATGTCGATATTCCTCGTATCAGCGTATTTAACCAGTTCGTCATAGGGCTGACCCTCCATAATGCTTGTTTGGGGGGTGCACCAATTGGCGGCTTCCGCGGGAACCATGTCTTTGAGTTTTTGGATCAGATGGTTATGATAGTCTTCCTGAATTTCTCCCGACACCAAAGTTTCTTCTACAAGCAAATTCGGTTGAACAGGGGGCTCGATTACATGGGCCAGGTGTAATTCGGCCTGAAATTCCTGGGCCAGACTCAGGCCGTGGGCAAATGCCCGGCCGGAATCCGGCGAGAAATCGCATCCCACCAGAATCTTTTGCAGCCGTATATTCTGCTCCGGGGGACTGACAAGCTCATGCTCCGGGCTGCGCACCACCAGTAAAGGACAGGTGAGGGTGCGCATCAAACGCTCAGTGACGGAGCCGAGGATCAAACGCTTGAATCCTGATCGGCCACGGGTGGCCGTAATTACCAGATCAATACTATTTTCTTCGACCGCCCGGGATATTTCATCTGCCGGCTTGCCGACTGTGATCAAGGGCTCCCAGGACACCGGCTGATCACCGGCCAATTCTTCAAGCTGGGCATTGGCGTCCTCCACAATGCGATTTTGCTGTCCGACCGGATCCAGCTGAAATTCTCCGTATATGGCAACCGAAGATAAGTCAATTACGTGGCAGATTATCAACCTGGCGTCAAACTCCTTGGCCAGCGCCACACCATAGCCGACTGTATGATTGGAGAAATCCGAAAAATCAGTGGCACATAAAATATTTTTAAATTGTACTCGCATTTTTTGTTCCTCCCTCGATTTAGTTTGAATTTTAATTATTAACCTTACAGAGAGTCACATTAAATCCATAGTAATTATTGGCGTTATGGAACAAAAAAATATCAAATAACAAACACCAAATGATAAATGGTTCGACAGGCTCACCACTCTGAGCCAAGCCGAAGGGTAAATATTAAATTGCAAAATCCAATTTTCAAATACTGTTTGTGATTTGGAATTTCAAATATTCCATCAAGCTCTATACCATAAAATTAATCGATACTTTTTGGATAGGCTGCATCCATCTATCCCTTAATGACCGCCACCGGTTTCAGCCGCACCACCTTTTTAGCAATGCCGGCGCCATGGACCACATCGACGACTCGGTTGACGTCTTTATAGGCGATCGGTGCTTCTTCAGCCAGACCCGACATACTGCCGGCCCTTATGTGAATACCAGCCGCCTCGAGCTGATCGCGCAATCCGGCACCGTGTACCGTTTTTTTGGCTTTTTTGCGGCTCATGGTTCGGCCGGCACCGTGACACGTGGAACCAAAGGTTCGGGTCATCGAGGCACGTGTGCCAACCAGCACCCAGCTGGCCGTGCCCATTGATCCGGGCACCAGGACCGGCTGGCCGATATCGCGGTAGACAGAGGGCAGCTCCGCTGAACCGGGGCCAAAAGCCCTGGTTGCGCCTTTTCGATGAACGCACAGTTTGACCTTGCGGCCGTCGACTTCATGGGTTTCAACTTTGGCCATGTTGTGGGCGATGTCGTAGATCTGGTAAATGTGATGGTTGTTGACCTTGCCGGCCAGAACCTGTTCAAAACTGTGGCGAATGTGATGGGCTAGCACCTGCCGGTTGGCAAAGGCATAGTTGGCGGCCGCTTTCATGGCCGCCAGATAATCCTGACCTTCCGGGCTGCTGAGGGGGGCGCAAACCAGTTCTCTGTCCGGCAGATTAAGCCCATATTGTCGGATTGCTTTCTGGAATCGTTTGACGTAATCGCCGCAAACCTGGTGGCCGAGTCCACGAGAGCCACAATGAATCTGAACGACAATTTGGCCTTTGGTGAGGCCGATACGCCGGGCGACGGATTCGTCTGAAATAGTGTCGACGACATCGATTTCAATAAAGTGGTTGCCGGCCCCCAGGGTTCCCACCTGTCCCTTACCGCGTTCTTTGGCTCTTGGACTGACCTTGCCGGCATCCGCCCCGGCCAGGCAGCCGTTTTCCTCGGTCCGTTCCAGATCCGATTCAGTGGCCAACCCGCGTTTTAAGGCCCAGTTTGAGCCTGATTCCATGAGTCGATCCAGCTCGTTGGCTTTAAGTTTGATACTGCCGCCTTTGCCGACCCCACTGGGACAATTGGCATAAAGGGCGGATGTCAGGTCGTTTAAATAGGGTGTGATTTCTTCCCGCTCGAGGTGCGTCGCCAGCAAACGCACACCGCAGTTGATGTCATAGCCGACGCCGCCGGGCGATATCACACCGTCCGGCAATTGAGTCGCTAGGACACCACCGATAGGAAATCCGTAACCCTGGTGGATATCCGGCATGGCCATGGCATATTTGACGGCTCCCGGCAGTGTGGCCGTGTTAACCAATTGCTCCAGGCTTCTGTCATTTTGAACACCCTCCAACAGTGTGGCATCCGCGTAAAACCGCGCCGGGACCTGCATATCGTCACGATATGAGGCCGGAATTTCGTAAACATATTCCTCGATGTGGTTGAAATCATGGATGCTGACCATGCATTGGCTCCTTGTTGCTGGTTTGCTGGATACTCGATACTCGATACTGGATACTGGTTACTGGATACTGGAAACTGGATACTGGTTACTGGATACTGGTTACTGGTTACTGGTTACTGGATACTGGATACTGGTTACTGGTTACTGGATACTGGATACTGGTTACTGGATGCTTGATACTGGATACTGGTTACTGGATGCTTGATACTGGATACTGGTTACTGGATGCTTGATACTGGATACTGGTTACTGGATGCTTGATACTGGATACTGGATACTGGATACTGGATACTGGTTACTGGATGCTTGATACTGGATACTGGTTACTGGATGCTTGATACTGGATACTGGTTACTGGATGCTTGATACTGGATACTGGTTACTGGTTACTGAATGCCGAATTACCTAATCTCTGCCATTAGAATTTCAATCCGTATTCCGCAATCCAAAATCCGCAATCGAAAACCTCTCGTATGAAATTTCACAAAATTCAGTGATATTTAGGCTTAATTAAATGGTTGGTGGGAGTGGCTTGCAGCCACGATTTCCCGGGTAATCGCGGTTAAAAACCGCTCCCACAATCCAAAATCAACCGCTACAATGTAACAAAGTTTCAATCTCGATCAAACTGGCCGCTTCACCGCCAGCGGCTGGGCTGACTCCTGTTATCTGACCTCTGTCATCTGACATCTGCTACACATCGAAAACAACAGTGGCAGTCAATCCCTCATCTGTTTGAGTGATTTTCAAATTATGATACGTCACTGCCTTGATGTGCCTTTCTAACTGTGCCACCCGGCGGCCGTGGATTGTTGCCTTGACATGGGTTGGCGACACGCTGTGCAGATCGAATTTGTGAAAAATGAGCGATTCGGTTTCCGCCCAGTATGCCAGTTCGCTTAACCACTCAACCAGTAGGCTTTCAGCATCAATTGCGTCCAGGGCGATTGATTTTTTCCCCTGCCCGATGGAAGTATCGGTTGCCGGGCCCAACAGGCTGTTCATGCCCCCGGCGGCATTGAGCAGCAGATCCTGCAGGTCCGTTCCGTAGATTTTTAACGCCCGGTCGGCTGTGTGTTCGATCTCTTCAAAAGCCCTACCGCGATATGGCCCGGCCCGGTATGCAGATTTATCATTCGACATATTTCACCGCATGTGTTTTTTCAAAAATATTGCGGCTAATTAGTGCCACTTCGACAAAGCGGAAAGAAAAGGACTGATCGACTTGCGTCTGGACGGAAATTGATATTCGGGCTTAAATTTTTCTGAATCTGGGTCTATATTTAAAGCTTGCTGCGAACAGGTCCGGTAAGCCGTCCGTAGGTATAAGATGTAACATTTGATCCAATGTTGTCAAGCATCAAAAAAAACTTTACTTATCACCTGAATTTTGCATGCAAATTACCCTTTGCGAAGACTGAAATCAAGTTAGCGCAATTGACTTGGAGCGATGATTGCTGCTCTAAAATCCAGGCATCAATTTTTTTAAAATATTTTTAGGCTTAAATTCTCCCTATTCTATGTAAATTATAGCTTTGGTGCGATAGCAATATTTCTATGCCAAGTTGCTCGTTTTTATGATATAGCTATCCTTCCGGATTAATTAATGCATGATTTTTTTTAAGTCCTCCAGGCGGACAAGTCGCAGGCAATAATAATCTCTTAAGTTTTCATGAAGACTCGTGAAATACCTATCCGCACATTCTTTTCTTGCCGAAACGAAAATGTTGAATATCAATCACTTAACCCGGATAAATCCGAAAAATGAGGTGAAGCATGGAACATCAATTTGACGCCATTGTTATTGGAGCCGGTCTGGCCGGTCTGCGTGCTGCCATTGAGATCGGCGAAGATTCCAGCGTTGCGGTGATTAGCAAAGTATTTGCCACCCGGTCCCATTCGGGTGCCGCCCAGGGTGGGATCGGCGCGGCACTGGCCAACGAGGAAGATGACAACTGGGAATGGCATATGTTTGACACGGTTAAAGGCAGCGATTACCTGGGCGATCAGGATGCCATCGAAACCATGGCCAAGGATGCGCCGCGTACCATTTACGAGTTGGAGCATCTGGGGGTGCCTTTCAATCGAACCAGTGAGGGCAAAATTGCCCAGAGAGCTTTCGGAGGGCATACCAGCAACTTTGGCAAGGCCCCGGTTAAAAGAGCCTGTTTCGCTGCTGATCGCACCGGCCGGGTTATTCTGGACACGCTCTGGGAACAGTGTCTGCAGCGCGATATTAAATTTTTTGATGAATTTCACGTGTTGTCCCTGATTATTGAAGACGGGCGCTGCTGCGGTGTCATCGCTTATGAGTTGGCCACCGGCAAACTGCATACCTTCAACAGCAAAGCCGTCCTGCTTGCGACCGGCGGCGCCGGCAAAATATTTAAGACCACGTCCAATGCCTTTGCATCAACAGGCGACGGCATGGCCCTGGCTTACCGGGCCGGCGCACCGCTGGAAGACATGGAATTCGTGCAATTTCATCCGACCGGAATTTACAAGCTCGGAATTCTGATCAGCGAAGCGGCCCGCGGTGAAGGCGGTATTTTGCGCAACAGTGACGGGGAAAGATTCATGGAGCGCTACGCCCCGGTGATCAAAGACCTGGCCCCCAGGGATATGGTGTCGCGCTGCATACTGGAGGAAGTCAGAGCGGGTAAAGGCATCGACGGCAAAGATTATGTCCACCTTGACATGACCCATCTGGGCGAAGAGGTCATTAATACCAAGCTGGCCGAAATAACCGGCTTTGCACGCACCTATGCCGGTGTCGATGCCACCAGGGAGCCCATTCCGGTGCAACCGACCTGTCATTATATGATGGGCGGCGTCGCCTCTGATGTGGATGGGCGGGTGGTCCTCGACGCCGAAGGCACTCCATTTGAGGGGCTATATGCCGCTGGTGAGTGTGCCTGTGTATCGGTTCATGGTGCCAACCGTTTGGGGTGTAATTCCCTGCTGGACACCCTGGTTTTCGGCCGCCGGTCCGGCATAGAAATCCGCCGTTTTGTCCAAACCGCCGATACGCCCAAGGCTTCCCCTGACTATGCCAAAAAAGAAGCCGCTCGGATTTCAGATTTGATGAGCCGGGATGGGAAGGAAAAAACGGGCAGTATCATGGCCCGGATGCAGGAAGTCATGATGGATAAAGCCTCGGTTTTCCGCTTAGAAACGGGCTTGACCGAAGCTCTGGAACAAATCAGGGAATTACAGGAAAGTTACCGGAATATATCCCTGCAGGATAAGGGCAACTGTTTTAACCGGGATTTGTTGGATGCCCTCGAACTGGGTCACATGCTGGATCTGGCGGAAGTTATTGCCATGGGAGCCCTGTATCGCGAGGAAAGCCGCGGGGCGCACTGCCGGGAAGACTTTCCGGACCGCAATGATGAGAAATTTTTGGCTCACACCCTGGTCCGCCATACGGACGATGTTCCTCAGATTTTTGAAAAACCTGTCACAATAACCCGCTTCCAACCCAAAGAAAGGAAATATTAAAATGAAATGCACCTTTATCATTTACCGTTTCGATCCTGCGGTTGATAAAGAAAGCCGATATCAGGAATATGTTGTGGATGCCGAACCCACCGACAAAATTTTGGACTGTCTCAACAAAATTCGATGGGAACAGGACCCCACATTAGCTTACCGCTATTCATGCGCCCACGGGATATGCGGTTCGGATGCCCTGGTCATAAACAGCAGAGTTGAACTGGCCTGCCAAATGCTCGTCAGAGATTTTAAAACCGGGAATAATTTTGTCATCGAACCACTGCCCTTTTTCAAGGTTATCAAAGACCTGGTAGTCGATTTGGAACCCTTTTTTGAAAAACATCGCTCCGTCCGACCCTACCTGATCAATGATCAAAAACCTCCGGAGCAGGAACGGCTTCAAGAGAGTAAAACTCAGGAATTTTTTGAGCCTGCCCTGGCCTGTATTCTCTGCGCTTCCTGCACGTCATCATGTCCGATTACCCGGACCAATCCGGATTATGTCGGACCGGCTGCTCTGCTGCGAGCTTTCAGATACATCTTCGATTCCCGCGATACCGCCACTGATGAGCGGCTTGAAAGAATCAACGATAACGATGGGGTCTGGGGGTGTAAATCCCTGTGGTGGTGCACGGACGTTTGTCCCAAGGGCATTCCGATTACCAAGTGTTTGGGGCAGATCAAACGGGTGATTAAAAAAAAGGAAAAAGCTGGTGGCTGATTACTGTTTCCTCGTTACTGGTGTCTGTTGTTGGTTATCGGGGCGTCAATAAGGTTGCGACTTAATCTGCTCCATTTGCATTAGGCCTAGATCGTATTTAAGTTTAGTATGCTGTGTCCGGTACATTTTTTAGCCCTAAACCTAACCCATGATCCGCCGCTGGCCGAAAATAAATCGACCTCAGACAGAAATCGTTATATGCACTGAATTCAAAATTATAGGCCTTATACATAATCGATAGAATTCCTCCAATATTCATTCGTCAATTTTCATTCTAACCTTTGACAGGGGAGACGACTATGTTCAAACTTAAACCATTATCCAAAGAAGCAATTCCAGCCGCCCTTGAAAAAGCGACCTGTTACCGTTATCTGAACGAGCCCGCAGAAGCTGAGAGCATCTGTCTGGATATTCTGGAAATTGAAGCGCGCAATCAACAGGCATTAATTACGCTGATACTTGCATTGACAGATCAATTTGAACGCGACTTGAGCAAACCATTTCCAAAGGCCCGTGAGGCGGTCCAGCGTTTGACGGATGATTACTGTCGAATATACTACCGCGGAATTATCTGTGAGCGTCGCGCCAAGGTCCATTTTGAACGAAGCGGCCCGGGATCCGGACATCTTGCCTATGACTGGTTCCGACAGGCCATGGAAGCCTACGAAAAGGCGATCGACAGGCGGCTGGCCGGCAACGCTGATGCGATATTGCGCTGGAATGCCTGCGCCAGAGTAATCATGAACAATTCTGATCTGGTGCCGGCAGATCAAGAAACCGGAGAACAAATGCTGGAATAAAGGAGATCAATATGACGGAAAATAATCCCCTGACAGACTTTAAATTTTTCAATGAAGTTAAACCCGATACCCTTGATTCGATTGCCCAGATGGGGGAGATAATAGAGTATGCAGCCGGTGATGCCATCTTTCGTTTTGACGAACCGGCAATCCATCTCTACGGCGTTATAGACGGTGAAGTGGATTTAAGCGTTGTTTTCAAGGACAAGGTGTTGAAGACCGAAATCGAATATGAAGAGGCGATTCAGGCCAGTATGGTGGAAGAAGAAAAGTCGATTGTTGTTGATTGTGTGCTTCCGGGCCAGGTATTCGGATGGGCCTCTTTGGTCGGTGCCGGGCGTCGAACCGTCACTGCCCATTGTGCACAGGCCAGTCGCGTAATGGTTCTGCCGGCGGCTGATCTCAGGATGATGTTCGAAGCGGATAATGCTCTGGGTTACGTGATTATGAAAAAGTTGAGTGATATTATTTCGAAACGCCTGCAAAAGCGAACCGAGAAGTTAATCGAAACCTGGGTCGAGGCGTTTGATGTCGATGAGATATGAGAAATGACGATTGACGAATGAATAATGGCTAATTGAGGAATTCTATCTTTCATAAAAATAATCTTCTATTTTGCTTGAGGCGGGAAGGCCTGAAATCATTGAGGCTTGATCTATTAGTTGGCTTCCCAGCCTCCGAGCCTTCTGGCCTCCTGGCCTACGGAGTTTTTGTGTCATGAACGCCCTGTATTTTGATGAACACGGTGAATTGGATGTTGTACAATACGGAGAGGTGCCGGCACCTGAACCTGGACCGGGAGAGGTGTTGGTGCGAGTGCGAGCCTGCGCGCTCAATTATCTGGATATCTGGGTGCGCCGGGGATGGCCGGGCCTCAAGCTGAAAATGCCCCACTGGTGCGGGGCCGACGTTTCAGGCGAAATTGTTGAACTAGGCGACCAGGTGACCAACTGGCAGGTGGGGCAACGGGTTGTGGTGGATCCCGGTGTCAATCTGTCTGAAGATGAATATTCCCGACGCGGTGAGGATAGCGTCAGTCCCGGCTATCATGTCCTGGGAGAACACATGCGCGGCGGTGCGGCCGAATACCTATCGATATCGGCCAGAAATCTGTCTGCCATGCCCGATGGTATTGATTTTCCACGTGCGGCAGCTCCGCTGCTTGTCAGCCTGACAGCCTGGCGCATGCTGATGCATCAGGCCCGACTGCGGGCCGGCGAATCCGTGCTGGTGGTTGGCGCCGGCGGTGGTGTGAACAGCATGGCCATCCAGATTGCCAAATTAGCAGGGGCCTTCGTTTACACGGTGGCCGGCAATCCGGCAAAAGCCGAACAGGCGCAGGCACTGGGCGCTGATGTCGTGCTGGATCGATCGCGGGTCGACTGGGGCAAGGAACTCTATCGGTTGACTTCAAGACGGGGGGTCGATGTGGTGGTTGATAATGTGGGTCAGGCCACTATCACCACCAGCATGCAGGCGGTCGCCCGGGGTGGACGGATTGTGATTGTCGGCAATACCAGCGGCCCTCAGGCTGAGATTGATATTCGCTATATTTTCGGCAAGCAAATCAGCCTGATCGGCAGTACCATGGGGTCGCATCAGGATTTCCGCGACGTTCTCAAATTACTGTGGGCCGGCAAAATCAAGCCGGTCATCCACCAGGTCATGCCGCTGAGCGAGGGCATCGAAGCTTATAAAATGATGCAGGAAGGCCGGCAGTTTGGAAAAATTGTTTTGGTGCCGTAAGTCTGTTACGTTAAACATCAAGAAGCGTAAACATATTTTAATCGGTGAGTCATATGATTGGGCACCGGCAAAGTGTTGGTCCGAAATGATGCCTTCAGAGCAATCTGATAAGGTACATGCAACTGTTAAAAATGCCGGTTTATAAGCGGCATATTCTTTTGATATACGCATAACATATCTGGATAATATCGAACTTTCTCATATTGGCCAGAAATCTTACTTCACAGATCTTTGATTTCGCGTAGTGTTATCTCGTCATTCTTCTAATTCCATCTTCATAAAAAGCATTTTTAATGAGAAATAAGCCTTCAGACCGCCCTCCAATTATTGAGAGACTCATCACACCTCTTCCGATAAATCAACGTGAACAGCAATGTTAAACCTCTGTATAGATACCAATAAACCTGCTGTAAAAACTGAATCAGCCACAAACAAATCCTAAATCTTCCTTAAATTAAGATTTCAAAAATAAATCAAAATTTAATCACGTCACCTTTTTATTTAGGTAAATGCAAAACGTGCCGATACCTAAGGCTATGAAACTTAGTTATATTTCTGCGTTTTATTAGCAATAATTCCTAATAAAGTGAAAATTAGATGGAATTTGACTGAACATCTAACTTAACAAGGAAAGGTTATAATTATGAGATTCTTATTGATACCAATCGTTCTTCTGCTTTTGGTAAGCTGTGGTGGAAAGGTTTATACTCACCAAGGATGCAATCAATTCTTCACGAACAGCAACTTCGCCTGTTAAAATTATTGTTCACAAGACGCCTGTGAAGAGGAGTGTAAAGATAGTGCAATTAACCAAAATAATAAGTGCTTGGCAGGTGAGAAGATTTCAAATGCAAAATATCAGGCGAAATCGGATGCTGCTGTTGGATTGGCAGTCGGTACTATTACTGGAGCACTTACAGGAATAAGCGTTTTTCCTACTAAACATATTTACACATATCATTTAGAATTTCCAAGCCTGAATCCAAATAAGGACAGTGAACAAGGCGTTTCATATAAGGCAAGTGACGACACACTTAAACAAAGTGTGACTATAGATGGGGATTAACAATAAAGGAGTTATGTCCAGTTCACTTTTCTCGGTTTTGATAACTGCTATTTATTTCAGGTCCTGACGACACTGAATACCGTGAGATATACAAAACGTATATGCACTTTGACCGGATTTCATCTATTGGCAAGTTAGGTCAGGTTTTGAATCTGTCATATTTTGAGCTGATAATGATTAGCTAGCTGTCTTCGTGTCTATTAAAAGTTTTTCAACAATTTTGAAATTATGAAAAAAAGCATTCTTCTTTTCATTGCCTTTTTTTTTCTTGAAACAGGTTGTACCACGATTAATGGTGTGGGTAGTAAAACGACATTACTTCCAGGTTGGGATCGTGTGGGGCATGGTCTGAAAAAGTCTGTTATTAGCCCGCATACATGGGCACCTATTGCTGGAGCGGCTATTATCACTGTAGGGGACTGGGATAAAGATATTTCTGATTGGGCTACAGAAAATACGCCTCTTTTTGGAAATGTAAAAAATGCTGGGGATTGGAGTGACTATTTACTAGATATTTCCGAAGGAATATCTTACGGAACATTACTTTTGACTCCTGGTGGAGATTTCCCCAATGAGTGGTTTGCCAATAAAGGTAAATTAGCAATAACACAATACACTACTGCTCGATTAGAAGGAAAACTTACTGCTTCAATTAAGAAAGCCGCCGGAAGAGAACGACCAAATCAATCGAACAATCATTCATTTCCTTCTGGTCATGCTGCAGATGCTGGACTTTATGCTGGTTTCTCACGTTTTTACATAAATAACATGATAATTTCTAAAGCAATGAAATATACAGGTGGATTTGTTGTTTCTCTTGCTGATAATGGATGTAGTTGGGCACGCGTTGAAGCCGGTGATCATTATCCCACAGATGTTTTAATTGGACATGCATTGGGAAATTTTCTTGCTGTTTTTGTTTCGGAAACATTTATTGGAAATGATTCTCTTATACTAAATTCAATTGGGAATAACAAAGATGAATTTGGCATAGCATTAAATTATCGGTTCTAATTGATATCGCAAAACAAACCAATCGTTTAGCAAGGACGGCGGAAACGCTGGCGAGTTTGGGGAATGGTTTAAATTGAATATTGATCTGCTAATCATATTTGATAAAAACTCGCTTTTCGGGGAAGGAGCATAGGAAATTTCAGCCTTGGGTGTCAATCCAAATTCAATCTCATGATGTTGTGGGGAAAATTCGCTGGCCTAAATTGAGGACTTCTTGACAAGGGACTCTATAGCGCAAAATGTTATCGTGTCTGACAGTGCCTTCAGGTCGATACTACCAGAAATCCGTAATTTAACTATTGCATATAACTGCTATTATGTTGTGAGTTTTTCTATCCTATTGATAATACGTTTAAATATTGCATTTTCTTGATAAATATAGATTTGCCCATAATTTCAATTAGATGGAAGCAAATCACGCTC